>Ga0082335_1000561_pt1 | contig 91104 bp, 74 predicted proteins | sample Subgrocontami58m_FD_72375 | JGI IMG/M metagenome (GOLD analysis project Ga0082335, IMG submission 72375) | Subsurface groundwater microbial communities from S. Glens Falls, New York, USA - GMW37 contaminated, 5.8 m (SPADES assembly) (version 2) ...
GGCGGGGGGGGGCGGGCGGGCGCCCCGCCCCCCCGGCGGGGGGCAGGGGGTTTGGGGGGGTGTCCCCCCAATTTCTACTCACCCCGAAGGGGTACCTTGAACCCCCTTGAGGGGGTTTGGGGGTGAGCCCTGTGGCTCATGGCCGTGAAGTGGTGAGCAACCAGACCGTTCTGAGAGCGTTACTCAGCCGTCGAGGGAGTGGCAGAACTTCTGGATTCCCTGAGAATGCGATAGCCCTGGCGGAGATAGGGCTCGCCTTGACAGCCACCCAGCGGCATTCCTAGACTCGCGAGCGCCCGTCTGCAGTGGACCCGCAAAGGCGGCGCTTGGCATACCTGGGAGGGAGCAACAGACTACATGGCAATTGAACTTACTGACGAGATGCAGGAGAAGCTGGATCATGCCTTGGAGAACGGCACGCCGTGCCTGTTCGCCGTGGTGGGGCCCGACGGCTATCCCAGCATGAGCTTCCGCGGCAGCATGATGGTGTTCGATAAGGAGCACCTGGCGTACTGGGACCGGGCACTGCGGGGCGCCATCGCCAGCACCAAGCAGAACCCGAAGATCAGCGCGATGTTCCGCGAACCGGCCACCCGCATCACCTGGCGCTTCTACGGCGACGTGGTGGCCCAGCACGCCGATGGCCCCATTCGCGAGCAGGTGATGGCCCGCACCCCGCAGCGCGAACTCGACGCCGACCCCGAGCGCAAGGGCATTGCCGTCCTCATCAAAGTGGCGCGCGTCGGCGACGGCCGCGGCAACACGCTGATGGAGGCCTAGCAGGCCTCGTATCAATCCCCTCTCCCTCAATGGGAGAGGGCTAGGGAGAGGGTGAGCCCTCCGGTTCATACCCGCTCCTGCACCTTACCTACCTTCTCATGGGTTTTCGAGATTAACATCAGGTTCAACAAGGAGGTTCTCCATGGACGACGCTGCCAAGAAACATGCGCTCCGTCTCATCCCCTACGGCATGTATGTGCTGACCTCGCGGTCGAAGGACGGCGCCGAGATCAGCTCCGGTACCATCAACTGGGTCACCCAGGCCTCGTTCGCACCGCCGCTGGTGGTGGTGGGCGTTAAGGGCGACTCGCACCTGCACGCGCACATCAAGGACAGCGGTGTGTTTGCGGTAAACGTGCTGGGCAAGGACCACAAGGACCTCGCCTTCACGTTCTTCAAGCCCGCCGTGCGCGAGGGCAACACCCTGAGCGGCCAGCCGTTCGAGGCCGGCAAAGAGACCGGCTGCGCGTTGTTGACCAACCTGCCGGCGTGGTGGGAGTGCAAGCTGGTGGGTGAGGTAGCCCAGGGCGACCACACCGTCTTCGTGGGCGAGGTAGTTGAGGCCGGCGTTCGCAACGCCGAGGACGTCTGCATCCTGATGCGCGACCACAACCTGAACTACGGCGGCTAAACGCCGCACGGTTTGGAATGCTGAAGGCCCCGGCAAACGCCGGGGCCTTCAGCATTCCCTCACGCTGTGGCCGGGCACGGCAACGCGTGTTCGCCTATAGTTAAGGCAGTCTAAACTGCTTGGACGATCCGCTATGCCTGCAATCGAAGTCGAGCACCTGGTTAAGCGCTTCGGCGATGCCACCGCCGTGGACGATATCTCGTTCTCGGTGGAGTTCGGCGAGTTCTTCGGCTTCCTGGGCCCCAACGGAGCCGGCAAGACCACCACTATCAGCATGCTGTGCACGTTGCTGCGGCCCAGCGGGGGCACTGCCCGCGTCAACGGCTACGACGTCGCGGCGCAGCAGTCGCAGGTGCGGCGGTCCATCGGGCTGGTGTTCCAAGAGCCATCGCTCGACGACCGGTTGACCGCGGCCGAAAATCTGGAGTTCCACGCCCGCATCTACAACGTGCCCGACCGGGAGTGGCGCAACCGCAGCCAGGACCTGCTGCATGTCGTGGAGCTTTGGGACCGCCGCAACGACTTGGTGCGTACCTTCTCGGGCGGCATGCGGCGGCGGTTGGAGTTGGCGCGGGGTCTGCTGCACCGCCCCGTTGTGCTGTTCCTGGACGAGCCGACGCTGGGCCTGGACCCGCAGACCCGCGAGCACATCTGGCACTACCTGTTGGACCTGCGGGCCCGTGAGCACGTCACGCTCTTCCTCACCACCCACTACATGGAGGAGACGGAGGGCTGTGACCGCATCGCCATCATCGACCGCGGCCACATTGTGGCGCTGGATGCACCCGAGCACCTGCGGCGGCTGGCCGGCGGCGACATCGTGACGCTGGAGACGCCCGACCCGGCCGCCGCGACTACGGCGCTGCAGGCCCGCTTCGGCCTACAGGTGATTGGGGCGCAGCGCGGCGCCCTGCGCGTGGAAGTGACGGACGGTGACCGGCTCATCCCGCGGCTCATCACGGAGTTGGGCGTGCCCATCACCGCCATCAGCCTGCGCCGGCCGACGCTGGAGGACGTGTTCATTCAGTTGACCGGCAGCCAGATCCATGATGGCGGGGCTGCGCCCGTCATGGGCCACGGCGGCCACGGGAGGCACTGAGCATGACCATGCAGCAGGCCGAGCACGCTCACGCCGGCGCGGGGTATACCCAGGGCATGCCGCCGGCGTTCAACGGGATGTACACCATCTGGAAACGCGACCTGATCCGGTTCTGGCGCGACCGCACGCGCATTGCAGGCAGCCTCGGTCAGCCGCTGCTGTTCCTGTTCGTCTTCGGGGCAGGGCTGTCGCCGGTGGCTTCGGGCCGTGGGGGCGCCACCGGCGGCTTCGACTACGTGCAGTTCATCTACCCAGGCGTCATCGCCATGGCAGTGTTGTTCACCTCGGTATTCTCGGCCGTGTCGGTGGTGTGGGACCGCGAGTTCGGGTTTTTGCGCGAGGTACTGGTGGCCCCGGTGCCGCGCTGGTCGGTGCTGGTGGGTAAGGCACTGGGTGGCAGCACCACCGCCATGGTGCAGGGCGGGCTGATGCTGGTGTTCGCGCCGTTCGCCGGGGTGCAGCTCTCGCTGCTGATGGTGGTGGAGTTGGTGCCGGTCATGTTCTTGACGGCGTTCGCGCTCAGCGCATTTGGCCTGCTGATCGCGGCCCGCATGCGCACCATGGAGGGCTTCCAACTCATCATGAGCTTCTTGATGATGCCGATGTTCTTCATGTCGGGAGCGCTGTTCCCGCTGGGGAACCTGCCGGGATGGCTTACGTTGCTCACCCACCTCGATCCGGTGAGCTACGGCGTGGACGCGATGCGGCGGATCGTGCTGTCGGGAGTGGCGGATGGGACCACGGTATCGGGGCTGGCACTGTTCGGGCAGCAGACGAACGTGCTGCTGGACGCGTCGCTGGTGGCGCTGTTCGCTGCCGTCATGCTCACGCTGGCGCTGCGGGCGTTCAACACCCAGGACTAGCAGGGTGGCTTAGTAACTATCTCAAAACGGTCTTCTTCAGGGGCATGCGCGGTAAGGCTCACCCCCAAACCCCCTCAAGGGGGTTCAAGGTACCCCTTCAGGGTGAGTGAAATGGGGGGACACCCCCCAAACCCCCTGCCAGAGGGGACAGCCGTCCCCTCTGGACTCCCCTGCCGAACCTCCACAACGCCGCTATGCTTAGTTTTGAGATAATGGCTTAGTGCGCCGCCGCTTCGGGTTCGCCGGCGGTGGAGGGCGTCAGCCACTGCTCGGCCCAGGTGGCCATCGCGGTGATCACTTCGTGCAGGGCCTCGCCCTTCGGCGTCAGGTGGTAGCTGACGCGCACTGGTGTCTCGGCCACCACCGTGCGGGCCACCACGCCCTCGGCCTCCAGCTCCTTGAGTCGCTCGGAAAGCATGCGGTCGCTGATGCCAGGGATGGCGGCGGCAATCTCGTTGAAGCGGTGCTTCCCCAGGAGGAGCGCTCGCAGCACGGCGCCGCTCCAGCGCCGGCCCACCAACTCCACAGCGTGGGTGTAGTAGGGACAGAAGGTTTCTTCGATGTCGTGCAAGCGCTCCATATTCCAATGCTTACATAAGGGAAGTTACTTGACAAGCATAAGGTAATGTTCCTATAGTAACTTACCAACAGTAAGTGTTTCTGCATGCCGGACGCTGCTGCTGGGGCCGGCCCCGGCGGATGAGCATGACTCCATCCATCGAGAATGAAGCAGCGTGCGACAATACCGTGGCGCGGCGAAGCGCTATAGCCAGGGACGTGACCAGGGCCGGCACGTACCCATGAGCAAGAAAGAGGACAGCCACTATGACAACGCAAGCGAGTTCCACCCTAACCCAGCGGTCGGTCGACCGCGTTATCGATGCGGTGACCACACGGGAGGGCGGCGGCTTCCTGGTGCACCGTCCGTTCCCGACCCCTGAACTGAGCCTGTTCGACCCGTTCCTGCTGCTCGACGAGATGGGGCCGGTGGTCTACGGCCCGGGCGAGGCCGTGGGAGCGCCGGACCATCCCCACCGCGGTTTCGAGACGGTGACCTACGTGTTGAATGGCCGCATGCAGCATAAAGACAGCCGTGGGCACACCGGCCAGCTCGGCCCGGGCGACGTTCAGTGGATGACCGCCGGTAGCGGCATCGTGCACTCGGAGATGCCCGAGGACGAGTTCACCGCCAAGGGCGGCCTGATGCACGGGTTCCAGCTCTGGGTGAACCTGCCGGCCAAGGAGAAGATGATGCATCCGCGCTACCAGGAGGTGCAGGGCAGCGGCATCCCGGCCGCCACCAGCGCCGATGGTCTGGTGCAGGTGAAGGTGATCGCCGGCGAGTCGCTGGGCGCCAGCGCCGTCATCGACACCGTCATCCCGATCGCGTTCCTCCACTTCACGGTGCAGCCGGGCGGGTCGCTGCGGCAGGCGCTGCCGGTGGGCGCCAATGCCTTTGCGTATGTGCTGCAGGGCCGGGGCTTTTTCGGAACGGAGCAGGTGGCGGCGTTGCGCGGCCAGGCCGTGCTGTTCCAGGGCGAGGGCGAGGCGGTGCAGTTCTCCGCGCCGGCCAGCGCCGGGGAGCCGCTGAGCTTCCTGCTGCTGGCCGGGCAGCCGCTGCGAGAGCCGGTCGCCCGCTATGGCCCCTTCGTGATGAACACCCGTGAGGAGATCATGCAGGCGGTGGAGGACTACCAGCGGGGACGGATGGGCGTTATCGACTTCTAGGGCCTCGGTCGTCGCAACCATCGCGGCGAGGGCGATTCGTGCATCGCCCCTACAAGGCTACTGCGCACGCGTACACAAAGGGGGCGAGGCTCTACCGCTTCGCCCCCTTCGCGCGTACCCCACGGACGCTAGCTGACCTTCAGCAGGGGAAAGTACTTGAGGGCGTTGCCGCGCAGGATCTTGACCTTGTCCTCGGTGCTGAGGAAGGTCATCTGCTCGAGAACCGGTATCAGGTCGTCGGAGGGGCGGTTGGTGGCCGGGTTGAGGGTGGCGGTGCCGCTGCCGGGGGCCTCGGTGCCGAACAGCATGCGGTCGACGCCGCGCTGCCGGATGGCGGTGGCCATGAAGTCGCCGTCGTAGGCGCACATGTCGAACAGCAGGTTCTGGCTGATGTCGCGCTTGGGGGCATCGGTGGTGCGGGCCGGCTCGCGGGTGGCCATGCCCACCTGGCCGCCGCCCATCTCGCCGCTGGGCCGCCCGCGGTCGCCCAGCGTGCGGTCCAGCGCCCCGCCACAGTGACAAACAACGATGCGCAGTTCCGGATAGCGCTGGAACACGTCGCTGTGCTCCAGCAGCAGTACGGCCAGCGCCTCCTCGGTGATGTTGTTGTACTGGTAGCTATGAGGAATGCCGTCGAGCCGCGGGTCGCGGCTGATGGACGGGTGCACGATGAGCGGCGCCCGCAGGCGCTGCGACTCCTCGTACAGCGGGAACCAGTACGGGGCGTTCATGCCGGGGGTCTGGCGGTCGCCATTGGGGTCGGGGTTCACCAGCGCCCCCACGAAGCCCAGTTCCTGCACGCTGCGGCGGAACTCGGCGACGCAGTGGCTGGTGTCCTGTGAGATGTGCTGCGGCAACTGGGCGATGCCGACATAGCGCGTGGGATGCATCAGCGTTTGCTGATGGATAATATCGTTGGTCATCCGGGTCCATGCCTCCACCAAGAACGGCCGCTCCCAGTGCATCATGGCCACCGGCCGTGGCGAGATCATCTGGAGGTCGATGTTGCGCTCGTCCATCACCTTCAGGTGGCGGTCCAGCGCCGTCTGCATCAACTCGTTGGAGATGGCGAGGGCGCCCTCGGCGGTGCGCAGGGCCACCATGTTGTAGGCGTAGGCCCGGTAGTGGGGTGGGGTAGACATGTGCCCGTGGACGTCGATGACCTTTTGGCCGTTGTACATGGGGGTTCCTTTGCTGGTGGTCGCGGCGAGACGCCGCACCGGGACTGTACAACGGCCGCTCGGTGCTCGCAACATGCGAGGGGGCATAGTGCGGGAATATTTGCCACTAGGTTGGAAATATGTGATCTTTCCTATAGTTTCGTCAGGGATATGCGCTAGATTAGAGCTATGACGTTGTTACGAGGCCCGGCGTTGCTGCGCCGAAGTGTGACGCTGCGGCTGTGGGGCGTGCAGGTATGGGCGCTCGCTGCCACCTGGGCCGCGATCTGCGTGCTGCAAGCGGTGGCGGTCTCGGCGGTGGGCGTGGTCTTGCGGACGGCGATGCGCGCGCCCCAGGTGCAGGACCTTGTTACTGGGCTACCGTTCAACGACGTGCATGCGCAGATCGCTCTCGAGTTGCTGGGCGCAGCCTATGACCAACGCATCGGGTTGAGCCTTCCTGGCGGCGAACTCCTGGCACAGGCGTTTCCGGACGCCATTGTCGACCATGCGACCATCGGCCGGCCGGGATGGATTGGCGTGGCCTTCTCCGACTGGAGTTCACCGGTGGCAGTGTTCACCGCCCGCTTGCTGGCTACCCTGCTGCTCATCTCTTTCGGCCTAGCCTTGGCCATGGTGCTGCCGAGGCTGCCCTGGACCGGGCGGCGCTCGCTGGGTATGCAGCGCTTCCTCGCAGCGGCGCCCCTGCTGGTACAGGCGTACGGCATCGCGGCGGTGTTCAGCATGGCGTGGCAGGGGGACACAGGTGGCGGGGCCATCCTACTGATGCTGGCCACCAAACTGCTCGACCTCGATAGCCAGAGGGTATTGCTTTCGCTCTACGGGCTGGGGCCCGTGCTGTCCTGGCTCATAGACGGGCTTGTGGTAATGGTGGTGTACGCTACCGCACTGAGCATTCGTGCTGCGGCCCGGGTGCTGGCTCGCCGGGCGCTGCATCTGCCGCCACCAAGCGCTGCACCCGGAATGGGGAGAGCGCTGGCGGCGTTCACTGCCGTCTCGCTGGTGCTGATGACCACCCCGTTACGGGCGCGCTCCGGCATCGAGGGGGATGCGCAGGTGGTGGCCGCTGAGGCCCTGATGCCGGCGGCGGAACTCATGGACCATCCCGGCTCGCTCCCACCGTCGAAAAGTCAGGTCGTCATCGCTCCCACGGCCACAGGGTACGAGTATCGGGTCAACGGCGAGCGTTTGGTGGTCCGCGGCATAGGGTACAACGTGGGACATCGCCGGTTGCCTTTCGATACCCGCCAGAGGGTGCTGGACCGCGACTTCTCACTCATGCACGCCGCGGGATTCAACACGCTGTTGGGATGGGACTCCGAGGAGTTTGACCACACCCTGATGGACGCCGCCGCTCGCAACGGCTTAGGGGTGGTGGCGCCGCTGGTGTTCCCGGCTGAGGATGTGTACAGAAACCCCAATCTGTACGCTGCTGCGAAGGCGAGGGTGCGGGCGTGGGTGCTGCAACTCCGCAACGAGCCGGCGCTCCGCATGTGGGGCCTGGGGAACGAATCGTTTCAGGTGATTCGGGATGATGACGAGTACCTCAGGATGTCGTTCGCCCGCTTCTTGGTGGAGATGGCCGACTATATCCACACGCTCGACCCTGACCATCCGGTGGTGTACCGGGAGGCCGAAGATGCCTGGGTGGGGTATCTGCACGCAGCGCTCAGCCAGGGCGGCCCGCGGCCGTGGTTCGTGTACGGCATGAACATCTTCCGGCCGCGCATTACGGAGGCGCTTGCCGACGGGCCGGCGACCTATCTGGGGCAACCGCTGCTGGTGTCGGAGTTCGCGCCGGCGGGCATTCGGGGGCGGCGCCAGCACGACGCCTACCTGCAGATGTGGCGGGCCATCCGCGCCTTCCCGGACCGGGTGCTTGGCGGCTTTGCCTATGCCTGGTCGCAGACGGGCGAGGAGCCGCTGGACACGCTGTTCGGTATCACGAATGTGGAAGGCCGGCCCAGTTCCTGGGTGCTGCGGGCTTTTTCTGAAGAGTTCGCCCGTGAGGACAACGGCGACTAGCGGCGGTTACAGCACCGGCACCTCGCGCATCTCGCCCCACACCTGGCGCAGCACGTCGCACTGCTCGCCGACGGTGCAGTACGCCTCGGCGGCGGTGACGAAGTGGGGCAGCAGGTTGTCGCCGTTGCGGGCCGCCTGTTCCAGCGCTCGCAGGGCTTCGGCGGCTGCCGTGCCGTCCCGCTCGGCGCGCACGGTGCGGGTGCGGGCAATCTGGTGCTCGGCCCAGGCGGGGTCGAGCCTGAACGTGGACGGGTTGCCGGTGCGCTCTTGGGTGTACTGGTTCACGCCCACCACCACCCGGCGGCTGGCCTCCACGTCCTGCTGCAGGCGGTAGGCCGCCTCCTGGATCTCGCGCTGCATGTAGCCCTGCTGCACCGCCCGCACCGCACCGCCCATCTGGTCGATGGTGGCGATGTACGCCTCGGCACGTGCACGCACCTCGGCGGTCAGCTTCTCCACCAGGTAGCTGCCGCCCAGCGGGTCAATGACGTCGGCGACGCCGGTCTCGTGGGCCATGACCTGCTGGGTGCGCAGGGCCAGCCGGGCGGCCTCCTCGCTGGGGAGCGACAGCGCCTCGTCCCAGGAGTTGGTGTGCAGGCTCTGGGTGCCGCCAAGCACGGCCGACAGGGCCTGCAGCGTGGTGCGCACCACGTTGTTCAACGGCTGTTGGGCAGTCAGGCTGACACCGGCCGTCTGCGTATGGAAGCGCAGCATCAGCGAGCGGGGGTCTTTGGCGCCGAACCGGCCGGCCATGATGTCCGCCCACAGGGCGCGGGCGGCCCGGAACTTGGCCACCTCCTCGAAGAACTCGCTCTGGGCGGCGAAGAAGAACGAAACACGCGGGCCGAAGGTGTCCACGTCGAGCCCGGCATCGAGCGCCGCCTGCACGTAAGCGATGCCATCGGCCAGGGTGAAGCCCACCTCCTGCGCTGCGGTGCAGCCCGCCTCTCGCATGTGGTAGCCGCTGACGCTGATGGTGTTCCACTGTGGCACGTGCTCGCTGCAGAACCGGAACACGTCGGTAATGAGCCGCATCGACGGCCCAGGCGGGTAGATGTAGGTGCCGCGGGCGATATACTCCTTCAGAATGTCGTTCTGGATGGTGCCCGATACCTGGTCCCATGCCACGCCCTGCTTGCGGGCCACCGCCAGGTACATGGCCAGCAGGATGGCGGCCGTGGCGTTGATGGTCATAGAGGTGCTGACCTTGCCGAGGGGGATCTGGTCGAACAGCACCTCCATGTCGCGCAGGGTGTCGATGGGCACGCCGACCCGTCCGACCTCGCCCAGCGCCATCGGGTGGTCAGAGTCGTAGCCGGTCTGGGTGGGCAGGTCGAACGCCACCGAGAGGCCGGTCTGGCCCTGGGCCAGCAGGAAGCGGAAGCGGCGGTTCGACTCCTCGGGCGCGGCGAAGCCGGCGTACTGCCGCATGGTCCACAACCGGCCCCGGTACATGGTGGGCTGGATGCCGCGCAGGTAGGGCGCCTCGCCGGGATAGCCCGCGTCGGGTAGGCCGGCGACGTCATCGCCGGTGTAGAGCGGCTGCAGCGGGATGCCTGAGGTGGTCTCGAAGCCGGCGCTGCGCTCAGGATTGCGTTCCACCGCAGGTTGATAGGTGTTTTCGAGCCACTGGTCGTGGGATTCGGAGGGCATGGAGGGCCACCTGCGGGTGATGGTGTCGAGTAGAAGGTCAAGCTCATGATACGGGGCGCTGCTTCGGGAGTGTTAGCTGGGTGGTGGGTGGCGGTGCGCTTGACCTCAGAAAATAACTGCGCTCGTTCGTGTGATACTGTGCTTGCTTGGTGCAGACCACGCAGAGGAGTAGACGGTATGCGGCCAGGAGTGTCACGAGGTCAAGGCGGGGATACACCACGCGTTGCCGTTGCCCGCGCTTGGTTGGCGGGGCTCGTCGTAGCGGCGGCTGGTGGGGCCCGCCGCGGGCTCGGACGGGTACCCTGCGGACAGCACGCGTTGCGGGCGTCGACCCTTACGGTGGCCGCTGCGCGCGCGTTGTGGTCCCAGATGTCGCCGTACGCGTCGGCGCAAGGGCTGGCGACGGGCGCCGCCGTATGGTTTGGCCTGGGGCTACTCTACCTTGGGCTGGCGATGGCGACTACGTCGCTGCTGTCGGACCTGGCCTCCTCGTCCTTCGTCCAGAAGGCGGTATCGGCCGCTCCGGGCGACGACGTGCACGCTGGTCTGGCGCTGCGGATGATCGGCGACCTTGGCCACCCGCACGTTTCCGTGCCGGTTGTTGGCGATACCCTAGCCCGCCTATGGCCCGCCTGGTTTACCACGAGCGCCACTGGCCTCGGATGGTTTGGCCTGGTGCTCCCTTGGGACGGGTCGCCGGTGGCGTGGCTGGTGGCCAACTCGCTGGTGGTAGCGACGCTGATGGCGGCAGGCGCCGTGGCACACGATATCAGTAGTGCGCTTCCCCACAGCGCTTCCACGCCCGCAACCCGAGCTCGACTGATGCGCCCGTTGGGGCTGGCGGCAATGGCGTTCGCGGTGATTGCGTCGCTGGTTGGGTCGGCCGGCGAGCACAGCGGGCTCGAGATGATCTGGTCGATGCTTGCGACCAAGGTGTTGGGGGTAGACAGCGAGGGATTTGACGCCGCCTGGCCGTGGTTGAGCCTTCCGCTGTTTCTGGCGCATGTCATCGGCGTGTTGGCAGCCGCCTACCTGCTTGGGCGGTTGCTTACCGCAGCGGCTCGCCGAACCCTTCCGCGATTCGGCGGGGCCGCGGGAGCGGCGCAGCCCCGCCAGAGCCACCGGCGCACGGCGGCCCATGTGGCGCTGCTGAGCGCGGGGTTCTTCGTGTTGAGCCCGCTGGGCGTGCGGGTTGATGTCGAAATGGATGCCGCGCCGGCGGGCAAGGCGATAGTGACCCAACAGGCAGTTGCAGAGATGCCCTCTGGTGGGGGGCGATCCACGGTGCAGATTGACCAAGGACGCGCAGGTTACGCGCTGATGGTGAACGGGCGACGGCGGCTGCTGCGCGGTATCGGTTACAACCCCAGCACTGCGGGCGCGCCCCCCGAAGAGCGGAGCGAACGGCTGCAACGCGATTTCAGCGATATCGCCGGCGCCGGCTTCAACGCGATCCTGGGGTGGGATGAGGACGAGTTTGACCCGACGCTGCTGCTGCATGCCGGCGAGAAAGGGCTTGGGGTGGTGGCGCCCTTCGACCTAGAGCCGACGGCCGACTACAGTGACCCGAGGGTCCGCAGCGCCGTCCTGAAGCAGATCGACGCTTGGGTGACGCAACGGAAGAACATCTCGTCGCTCTGGATGTGGGGTTTGGGCAACGAGGTGGTGCACGGCATTGGCGATGCGAAATCCCCCAGGGCAGCCGCTTTCGCGAGTTTCCTCATGGAGGCTGCCGACCGCGTGCATCAACTGGACCCCCACCACCCAGTGGTGTATCGCGATGCCGAGGATGTGTACCTGCAGCCGGTGGAGGAGGCGCTGCGGCGCGGCCCGCGCAGGAGTTGGTTCGTCTACGGCATGAACTTCTTCAGTTTCCGCATCGGAGAGGCCCTGAGCCGCGGCCCGAGTGTGGCACTGGACCAGCCGCTCATTATTTCGGAGTTTGGGCCTGCGGGCGTGTGGGCACAGGGACGCCCTGCGGCGTACCTTAAGCAGTGGGCCGCAATACGCGAGCACAAGGCGCGGGTGTTGGGTGGCTTTGTCTACGTATGGTGCCGCGAAGGCCCGGAGGCGCTCGATCGCATGTTTGGCATGACCGACGCCGAGGGGCAGCCCGCCGACGGTAGCCTTGCCGCCCTCTCTCTCGTCTTCAACGCCGAGGCTCGGGCGAACCGCGAGGCGTTGACTCTGGAAGCTGACACATCACTAGGAGCGAGATGACGGGTGCGCAAACGGTGGCAGTGGGTCGCGGTCCTGATGCTGGTGGTGCTGGTTACCGGGGCGGTTGCGCTGTTGCGCCGCCATGGCAAGGTCAATGCCGAGTGGGTGGCCGAAGGGGTGGCGCCTTGGCAGCCCGCGCCCTCGTTCGTGCAGACCGTGGAGGTGCGGCCCGGCCGCTTCCAATACCTGGTCAACGGCGAGCCGCAACTCTTCATCGGCATGGGGTACAACCCCATTTATCGCACCCTGAGCGATGAGCAGCGAGCGGCGAACTACCGTCGTGATTTCAAAATGCTGTGCGAAGCCGGCGTCAACCACATCACCGGCTGGGACCGCGACAAGGGCTACGACCAGGACAAGTTCGACGAACTGACGCTGGATACTGCCAACGTATACGGCCTGGGCGTCATCATGCCGATCTACCTGCCGCCGGAGGGGGACTACCGCGATCTGGCCTTTGTGGATGGCCTGGTGGACACGGTGCGCGCCAAGGTAACCCGTTTTCGGCAGCATCCGGCCATGCGCATGTGGGGCCTGGGCAACGAGGTGCTCACCGAGCTGCCGGCCGGCATGCGCGGGCCCTTCGGGCGGGCGTACCTGCGCATTGCTGACCTGGTGCATGAGCTAGACCCGAACCACCCGGTTATCTACCGCGAGGCCGAAACGCTGTTCGTACCGGCCATCAAGCTGGCATTGGAGAACGCGGAGGCGCCACGTCCGTGGCTGCTGTACGGCATGAACGCGTATTCGTTCGAGTTGGAACGCTTTCTGGATGAGTGGCGGCGGAACGGCCTGCGCCGGCCCCTGTTCGTGACGGAGTTTGGGGCCGAGCCGGCTACGCCGGGAGGGCGCGCGTTGGGTTACGTGAACATGTGGCGCATGATCCGGGCGCACCCACGCAATGCACTAGGCGGCGCGCCCTACGTGTGGACTACCGAGGGGCCGGAGCCGGTGGACAAGAAGTGGGGCCTCGTGGATGGTGACAGCCAGCCCGTGGATGGCACCTTCGACCAGCTTGCAGAGGAATGGCTGCGGGAACCGGTGAACGAGGGCAGGGTGTGTCCACCATAGCGGTTGCCGGTCGTTTAGTCCGATCGGAAGGAACCGGTCGAGGCATGTCGAACGGGTTCGGCAGCGCACAGCTCCGGTTGGGTTCGGTTCCTGGAGCGTCCCCCAGGGTTCTTCCTACGATGACACCGGTTCCGACAATGCCGGCCGCCACCAGCCTTGTAAGCCCGCAGGATTGCCCCTTGAAACTGGCCCGGAACTATGACCTGGATCATAGACTTGCCACCTCAAACACATCATGCTCCCATATGTAGGTTTCTCTCCAACCTCAGGGCGATGACTCCAAGCACACTCAGCGGCGCCGCCAAACTGCCACCGGCCAACGTGCACCACCAGTCCTCGGACCAACCACACACACGGACGGGTGATGACCATGTTGGAAATGCTGAAGGCAAAGCGGTGGCCGATCGCGGCTGTAGCGGCGCTGGTGGTGACGTTGGGCGGCGCAGCGGCGCTCGGCGTCGTGCCGCAGAACATCGGCGATGACCTGTCGCTGGCGGCTGTGGGGGCGGGGTCCTGCACCCATCCCGGCGGCACCGCTGGCATCAATCTCGTCGGCAACCCCAGCTTCGAGAGCGCGCTGGCCGCCACGGGCACGGCTGGCAACTGGACGCCGTACCAGGAGAACCCCGGGACCCCTGGTGCTGCCGCGTCGGTGGCATCGGCCCGAGGCTCCTCCGGCCTCTCCCTTCCACCCGGCGTCATAGCGCCGGTCCCGCATACGGGGACCTGGGGCGGCTTCGCCTTAGCAGGCCAGTTCGGCAGTGGGACCCATAACCTCACACAAAGGGTGAACCTGCAAATGGGGAATGGGTACGAATTCTCCTTCTGGGTCTGGCCAACCCAGTTTGGAAATGGGCTGCCCGATTCCCAATCGGTCTCTGTGGTGGCTCCGCCCATGGGCGTGGGTACCACGGTTGTAAGGATGTCGCCCGCTGGGACCTACCTCAGCACGGGGTTCGATGCCTCTTACGCCGACTCCCCGGCGGCCGGCCCGCGTGTTGCCGCACCCGCGGTGCTCAACGGGCAGTGGAACTCCGTGAAGGTGCTGATGAGACCCACCCCCGGGACGACCACACCGGGCACGGTCAGCCTGTCGGTGAACAATAGCCCGCTGGTCACCACCCCCGGCGGCGTGACCTATGCCATCGGCAGCCCACGTCTCGTTTTAGGCCACCGTCCTGGGTACTCCTCGCCCAACGCGTCCGGGATCTTCTACGACGACATCTGTCTTACTCAGGGCGCCACCGTCCAGCCAGTGACCGGCGCCTCTCGTTGAGCTTCGCCCGGGCCTCCGGCCATGTCCTTAACCGCAGGCCACGACTCCCGATTCCCGCTCGCTCGTGGTATCCTACGCTCCGAGCCACGGGCTACCCGTGCATCCACTCCCAAGGAGCTTCCACATGGCCGAGATCCCCCGGCTGAACGGTGTCATCAAAACCCTGGCCGAGAAGAAGCCGGTCTTCCTGCCCTTCCAGCCCCCCACCATCGAGGCCGCCATCAGCATTGCCGCCAGCAACTACGACGGCGTGGTATTCGAGATGGAGCACGGCATCTACGACATCTCCAGCCTGCGCAATGCGCTGCAGTACATGCTCAACCGCCAGCAGTTGGTGGAGGGCGGCACCCTGGCCCCCAAAGTCACCCCGTTCGTCCGCATTCCGCCCAACGGCATCGAGAAGAACAGTTGGATCGCCAAGCAGGTGCTCGACATCGGCATCTACGGCATCATCTGGCCCCACTGCAGCACCATCGAAGAGGCGCTGAACGCCGTGGGCGCCTGCCGCTACCCGCGCCGTGAAGAGGCCCCGCTGTACAACCCGCCCGGCATCCGTGGCGACGCCCCCGGAAACGCCGCCCGCTACTGGGGCATCAGCAACCCGGAGTACTACAAGCGTGCCGACGTGTGGCCGCTGGCCGAGAACGGCGAGGTCATGTGCGTCATCATGTGCGAGGAGCTCCGGGCCATTAAGAACCTGCCCAAGATGCTCGAAGAGGTGCCGGGCATCGGCGCCGTCCTCATCGGCGAGGGCGACCTCTCGCAGGAGATGGGCATCCCCCGCCAGTACGACCACCCGGCGCTGCGCTCGGCCATGGGCGACATCATCGCCATCTGCAAGGCACACGGCGTCACCGTCGGCCACCCCCACGTGGATGGCGACAACGTCGAGCGCGTGCTCAGCGAGGGCTACACCTGGCTCATGCCCGCGGCCGTCACCACCCACCCCGGCCTCACCAAGGGCCGCCAACTCTCCGGCCGCGCCTAACCCTCACCGAGTCGCATTCGCGACTGAGGGCGCGCATGTGGAGCGCCCTCAGTCGTTAGGGTGAGTGCAGGGAGGGCGATGGCCCTCCTTGCCAGGGAGCCTGAGGCGCCGTCCTGAGCCTGTCGAAGGGGGTGTCCCCTCGGTAAGGAGAGAAAGAGGGCGGGTGGGTGGGATACGGCGTGATGGGGTCCATCCTGCAGTCCAACCCTGCCGGAACCACGGCCGATTCAACCACGAAGGCTGAGAAAGCACCCTAGACAGGCACTCGCCCATGCAGATCGGCGCCCGCGTCCCCGACTTCACCCTCCCCGACCTCGACGGCCGCCCCTGGACGCTCTCGTCGCTGCGCGGCCGCACGGTGGTCATCTACGCCTGGGCATCGTGGTGAGTCTGCCGTGAACAACTGCCCGGGTGGCAGCGAGTACTCAGCGCCAACGGCCTGAACGCCGATTTCCAGTTCCTCTCGGTGGCCATGGACGCCAAAGGCCCCGACGTGGTGCTCCCCTGGTATCAGAAGGCCAACGCCACCTTCCCCACCCTGGTCGACCAGCACGCCTTCTTGCCCAAAACCTGGGGCTTCCGCGCCGTGCCCAACGTCTGGATCATCGACGCCAACGGCATCCTGCGCTTCGAGCAGCTCACCGGCTTCCACATCGACGTGCCCGAGCACCGCGACCTGCTGAAGGCCGAATTGGCGGCACTCGCCACCGCCGAACCGCCCGCCGTCGCCCCGTCCGACCCCGGCATCCAGTCCTTCGGCGCCGGCGCCGCCCTGCTGGCCGGTGGCGACGGCGAGGCCGCCCTCAACGCCTGGTTCGCCATCGTGGAGCAGGACCCGCTCAACTTCCTGGTCCGCAAACAGATCTGGTACTACCTGCACCCTGAGAAGTTCACCCCTGACATCGACGCCGGCTGGCAACAGGCGCAACGTGCACTCGAGGACGAGATCGGGGTGCGCAGGGCGAACGGGCGGTAAAGGCGACGACGGGCGTCGGGGCGGGCAAAACGGCTTCGCCGCCGGTTCTCGCACTTGCACCCGATCTAGAGTCGAGCCGCTACTGCACCCCTGCGCGCCGCCGGCGAGTGAGTGCAGGGAGGGCGGCCAGCCCTCCTTGCCAGGGAGCCGAGGGGTGTCCCCTCGGTTAGGGCAGACCGAGGGTGGGCGGGTGGGATACGCCGCGACGGGATCCATCCTGCAGCCCGCCCCAAAGCTCACACGCCAGCGCGCCCCCTAGGCACCGCGCCGCGGCACCGCCAGCGTCCACAAGGTGGTCACTGCCGCCACCACGGCCGCTAACAGCCACCCCTCGGCCGGCAATGGCGCCACCTTCAGTAACGCCGCCAGGGCCGGGACCTCGATGGTCGCCGCGAGCACGGCCAGGGTCAGGCCGACGACCGGCAGCAGCGTGCGGTTGCGGCGCAAGCGCTGCAGCAGCGGCAACGACCCTGCGGGGTCGACCGCCAGCACCAGCAGGGTTTGCCCCAGCACCAGGGTGACGAACGCCAATCCGCGGGCATCCGCATCGGAGGCCCCGCCTTGCCATGCCACCAGGTAGAGCGCGATCACGCCCGCCGAGAGCGTCAGGCCCTGCAGCAGCGACTGCACCACGAGGCCCTTCGTAATCAGCCCCGCGCTGCGTGGCCGTGGCGGGCGGCGCATCAGGCCAAATACCGGCGGGTCGCCCTCGAACACCAGCGAGACCGTGGGGTGCACCACCAGTTCCAGGAACACCAGGTGCACCGGCAGCAGCAGCAACGGCGCGCCCACCAACGGCAGCACAAACGCCGCCAGCAGCAACGGCGGGTGGAACGCCAGCAGGTAGGCGAAGGCCCGCCCCAGGTTATCGAAGATCCGGCGGCCGTCGTGCACCGCAGCGACGATGGTCGCGAAGTTGTCGTCAGTCAGCACCATGCCCGCCGCCGCCCGGGCCACCTCGGTGCCGTGCCGGCCCATCGCCACGCCAATGTCCGCCCGCCGCAGCGCCGGCGCGTCGTTGATGCCGTCGCCGGTCATGGCCACCACCTGGCCCTGTGCCTGCAGTGCGGCCACAATGCGGTGCTTCTGCTCCGGCCGGGTGCGCGCAAAGATGGTGCAATTGGCCACGTACGCGGCGAGTTGGGCGTCGCCGGCAGCGTCGATCTGGTCGCCCGTCACCACCGGCAGGTCGTCCGGGTGGGGCAGCCCCAACGCTTCGGCCACGGCGTGGGCGGTCAGCGGGTGGTCGCCGGTGATCATCATGACCCGCACCCCAGCAGCGCGGCATTCGGCCAGCGCTTCCAGCACCCCCGGCCGGACTGGGTCGGCAAAGGCCAGCAGGCCCGCAAACGCCAGCGCCCGCTCGTGGTCCTGGCGCCCACCCTCCGCCGAGGCGAGGTCTCCGACGGCCACCGCAATCACCCGCATGCCCTGGCCGGCCAGCGCGTGGTGCCTGGCCTCCGCAGCGTCACGGATACCGGCATCCGCCCCGCACACGTCCAGCATGCCCTCCAGCGACCCCTTCGCCGCCACAACGAACCGTCCGTCCACCTGCCACACGTGCGATACGTACTTCCGGTGCGGGTCGAATGGATGGTCGTGCACCAGGGCGTTTCGCCACAGGCCCGCGGCGTCCACCCCGCGCCCGTTCGCATACCGCCCGATTGCCTGCTCCAGCGGGTCGAAGGGGTCCGGCTCCGACGCCAGCACCGCCGCCGCCACCAAGCCCCGCTCGCCGGGCGAAAGCGCACCGCCGCCCGTGGGCTCGCCGCCAAGGGTGGCAACCCCCATGACTTCGAGCTTGCCCTCGGTGAGCGTCCCGGTCTTGTCGGAGCAGATGACCGAGGTGGCCCCCAACGTTTCGACGCTGGTGAGCCGCCGCACCAGCGCCCCGCGCCGCGCCAACCGCCACGCCCCCAGCGACAGGTAGAGCGTGAACACCATCGGGAACTCTTCTGGTATCGCCGCCAGCGCCAGGCTGACCGCGGCCACCACCGCCTCACCCCCGCCGGCGCCCCGCGCCAGCACCACCAAGCCCACCACCAGCGAGAAGCCCACCGCGCCCGCGGCCATGCGCTTCGCCAACCGGGTGATGAGCTGCTGGAGCGGTGTTTCCTGCTCCAGCGCCGCAGCGACGAGACTGCCGATGCGCCCATACTGCGTGTCGAGCCCGGTGGCGGTCACCAGGAACGTGGCGCGGCCCGACAGCACGGTGGTGCCCGCCAGCACCGTGCGCTGGGACGCCTCGCCGTCGTCGCCCTTTGGCACTGGCAGCGATTCGCCGGTCAGGGCCGATTCGTCCACCAGCGCCTGGGTGGCGGCGACCACGGTACCGTCGGCGGGCACCACATCGCCCTCCCGCACCAGCACCAGGTCGCCTGGCACCAGGTCCTCGGCGGGTACCCGGGCTTCTGCGCCGTCGCGCAGCACGGTGACCACCGGCTCGGTGCGCTGCCGCAGCGCCTCCAGCGCGCGCGCGGCCCGCAACTCCAGCACCAGGCCCACGGCGGTCACCGGTATCAGCGCCAGGGCCGTGATGACAGCATCCCCGGTGTCGCCAATGGCCACGTACACCGCCGAGGCCACCACCAACAGCACCGCCATCGGGTCGGTGGCCGCCCGCTTCAGCGACGTGAACGCTGCGGGTTGCCGGGCGGCCGGAGTCAGCAGGTTGGGCCCGTGCTTCTGCTTGAGGCGAGCGGCTTCCTGGGTGGTGAGGCCGGTGAGCGGGGGAAGGGTCATACGTGCCATGTTAGGCCATGGGTGTGCATCCCGGGGGCAGCGAAAGGCGCCTCGGGTACCGAGGCGCCTTAAGACGTGGCGGCTGCGTGGCTACCGCAGTGCCACAGCCTTCTTCTGCACCTCGGGGAACACTCTGGCGAAGTCGGCCTCAGCCGACACCATGTCGACCGGCCGCACGTGGTACAGGTCGCCGTGGTAGGCGGCGTAGGGCTCGATACCCTTCTCCATGTCGCGCGCCAGCTTCAGCAACTGCCGGCGGGCCGCGATGATCGCCACGTCAGTGGTGCCCAGGTGTTCGCGCCAGCGCGGGGCGATGGGCTTCATGCCGTCGGTCATGGCCATGTCCTGCTCGCGGATGCTGGCGATGCCGGTGAAGTTCACCGTCTTCTGCATGGCCCGGCTGATGTTGTAGTCGTTGTCCTTGGTTCCGGCCGCCCCTTGGATGTCGATGATGGTACCATCGGCCAACTTGTGCGGCGCCCGCGGCCGCAGCACCGGGTTGCTGTTGCGGGCGTCCAGCGTCGCCTGGCTCAGCGGTTCGTCGCCGCTGTAGCTGTAGCGGATCACCTGGATGTTGTGGTCGTTGATGGGCACCCATGCCGCCCCGGCCACGGGCCACTTCGCCGAGGGGATGAGGCTCCACATGGGCAGCAGGAACTGGGTGCAGCGCCAGTAGTAGTTGCCGTCGGCCAGGCTGCGGCGGCTGCCGTAGATGAACCCGTAGTCGGTCTCCTTCACCGTAAGGCGTGGCGCGCCGTCACCGCCGGCCAGTGGCACGCCGCGGTTGGCGCCGGCGTTCGGGTCCACCGCAAACGACTTGTGGTTAAAGCTGATGTGCGCCGAGTCGATGTCACCCTCGGCGTTCTGCAGGTAGTTCGACTCCTGCAACCAACGTTTGATCCAACGGTTTTCGGCAGGCACCCGCGCCCACTCAAACTGCGGGAGCTCCGGCATGCGGTCGGCGGGCCCCATGTAGATCCACACCACGCCACCGAACTCTTGCACCGGATATGAGCGCATCTTCACCTTGTGCTTGAAGCCGCTTTCAGCCGTCTCGGTGGGCATGTCCATACAGTTGCCGTCCACGTCGAACTTCCAACCGTGGTAGGCGCAGGCCAGGCCGTTGTTCTCGTTGCGGCCGAACCACATGTCGGCCAGCCGGTGCGGGCACGCCCGCTCCAGCACGCCGGCCCGCCCGCTGCTGTCGCGGAACGCCACCATCTCCTCACTCAGGAGCATGAGGCGCACCGGCTCGCAGTCCGGCTCCGGCAGCTCCTCCGAGAGCACCGCTGGCAACCAGAACCGCCGGAACACCTTGCCCATTGGTGTTCCTGGCCCAGTACGGCAGATCAGTTCGTTATCTTGTTTGCTCAGCATCTTTGTAGTCCTCTCGTGTTGGTGTTGTGGTTATCTGGGCGCTTGGCCAACGCTACCCCGGCGTCCTGTCATGCTGAGCCTCCGAGGCGAAGCATCCCTTTCCGGGCCGTGCCCTATCGGGTGAAGGGATGCTTCGTCGAAGACTCCTCAGCATGACATGGCGATAGGCGCCTGGTTCCCCAGCAGGTGCTCAGGAGGACCGGGCAAGGTCCTACACCCGCGCCAAGGCTTTCTCGCCCTCCAGCGCAAACAGGCTGTCGAACTCGGCCGCGCTGGAGACGGTATCGACCGGCCGCACATGATACAGGTCGCCGTGGTACGCCATGTACGGCTCGGTGCCCTCCTGCAGGTCGCGGGCCAGCCGCAGCAACTGCCGGCGGGCCGCGATGATCGCCACGTCAGTGGTGCCCAGGTGCTCGCGCCAGCGCGGGGCGATCGGCTTCATGCCGTCGGTCATGGCCATGTCCTGCTCACGCACATTGGGGATGCCGGTGTAGTTCACGGTCCGCTGCATCTGGCGGTCGATCAGGTAGTCGTTGTCCTTCGTCCGTAACGGGCGGCAGATGTCGATGATAACGCCGTCCGGCAGCTTGAACGGCGCCACCGCAGCCAGCTCGGGGCTGCGCCGCCGACCGGCCTTCTGCGCTTCGGTCAGCGGAGCATCCGGGTTGTAGAAGTACTGCAGCACCGAGATGTGATTGTCGTCGATGGGGATCCAGCCGCGGCCGCCGCCTGGATACGCCGGGCCGGGAATGAGGCTGTACATCGGCATCATGAACTGGGTGCAGCGCCAGTAATACTGGTTGTCGGCCAGGCTGCGCCGGCTGCCATACACGAACCCGTAGTCGGTCTCCTTCACCGTCAGCCGGGGGGCGCCGTCGCCGGCCGCCAGCGGGATGCCCCTGGTCGTGGCGGCGTTCGGGTCCTTGGCGAACGAGCGGTGGTTGAAGCTGATGTGGGCCGAGTCGATCTCGCCCTCTGCCGCCTGCAGATAGTTCGACTCCTGCACCCAGCGGCACAGCATCCGGTTTGCGGCCGGCACCCGCGCCCACTCGAACTGCGGCAGCTCCGGCATCCGGTCGGGCGGACCCATGTACACCCACACCACGCCGCCAAACTCGCGGGCCTGGTAGCTGTGCATCTTCACCTTATGCTTGAAACCGCTCTCCGCGGTCTCGGTGGGCATGTCCACACAGTTGCCGTCCACGTCGAATTTCCAGCCGTGGTAGGCGCAGGCCAGGCCAGCGTTCTCATTGCGGCCAAACCACATATCGGCCAGCCGGTGCGGGCACGCCCGCTCCAGCACGCCCACCTGCCCGTTGGTGTCGCGGAACGCCACCATCTCCTCGCCCAGCAGCTTCAGCCGCAACGGCGAGCCATCGGCCTCCAACTCGTCGGACAGCACCGCCGGCATCCAGAAGCGACGGAACACCTCGCCCATCGGCGTCCCCGGACCGGTACGGCAGATCAGCTCGTTCTCTTCTTTGCTCAGCACGGCAGTACGCCTCCTAGGGTTCTGTGACAACGCACAATCTGCATAGGACAGTACCGGCAGCACCATGAGGATTTCGTGAAGACCTTCCTGGGGCAGTGAGGTTTCCGTGATGCCTCAAGCGCCACAAGTCCAAGCGGCGCCGGTGGCCCCCTGTACGGGTTTCCAATCGCCAAACGCGCGTAAGGCCCCCCGCGAGCCGCCATGGCCGCTTGACACCACCCCACCACCGGCGTAGCATCCTTCCCATCTGCGGTGTGGCCGCAACCGACAATTGAATAGCGGACGGGAGGCGTGGAAGCCGGTGTGATGCCGGCGCTGTGCCGCAACGGTATGCAGCGAAAGCTGCCAGTCCGAAACACGACCCCGTCCGGCCGGAGACCTTCGCGCAAAGGGCCTTGGCATCGTGGTTCATGCCACGTCACTGCTTATACCCCGCCGAAGGCGGGGTTTTTTGTTGTCGGCCGGCATCAGATCTTGGTGCGTCAGAGGAGGTTTCGATGTTCACACCCGATGTTCTCGTCCGCCCGGGGTTCGACCGGCGCAACGTCATTGTGGCGGCGTTCGGCTTGGTGGCCTTTTACGTGCTTGCCGTGGACCAAGGCCTGCTGCTCAGCCTGTTCCAGGGCGACTTCGCCTACGCGCAGAACCTCATCCACGAGACGCTGCACGACGCCCGTCACGCCGCCGGCTTCCCCTGCCACTAGCCGTGAGTCGCTCCCTTACCCTGGGCGCCATCCTGCGGGCAACGCTGCTGGCCGCAGTGTTCGCCAGCATGCTGACGGCGGCCTTCCACAGCCTGGTCACCGAGCCGGTCATCGACCAGGCCATCGCTCTGGAGGAGCAGCATCAGCACGCGCTGGGCATGCCCGAGGAGGAACCGGCGGTGAGCCGGCCCGCCCAGAAGCTGGGACTCATCCTGGGCTGGGGCATCTATGGGCTGACCTTCGGCCTGCTGTTCGCTGCGGCGTATCAGGCGGCCCGCGGCCTGCTGCCGGCCGCGTCCGAGGCGGCGAAAGGCCTGTGGGTGACGGTGCTGGCCTATGGGTCGGTGGTGCTGCTGCCGGCGCTCAAGTACCCGGCCAACCCGCCGGGCCAAGGCGACCCTGAGACCATCGGCTACCGACAGGCCCTGTTCCTGGGCCTGATGCTGCTGGGCGTGGTGGGCAGCGCCGCTGCCATCGCTGCGGCGCATCGGTTCGGTCCGTCCACCCGGCGGGCGCTGCTGGCTTCGGCCCTCACGTGGCTGGTGGCTGCCGTGATGCTGGTGGGCCTGCTGCCCCCCAGCCCCGACGCCCTCACCATGGACGCCGGCATCGTGATGACCTTCCGGCAGCTCTCGCTGGCGGGGCTCACCCTGTTCTGGCTGGCCTTCGCGGTGTTGTTCTCGTGGATGGTGTCTCGCCGCACCGAGGCGAGCCTGCACCCCGCCCCCACCACCGCCTAAGCTACCGCATCCATATGGAAGCTTCCGACCGGCCGGCGCCACCGGCGCGCCCCACCCGTAACCTCGTCACCCGCGCCGACGGCAAGCTGGTGAATGTGGCCCGCAAGACCGGGCAACTGTTCGTGTGCGCCAGCGGCTGCTGCTGCGGCCACACCGACCACGGCTTTCACGAAGTGCCCGAGGATCTGTACCACAACGAGTGGGTGGGCCGCGGCCTGCGCAACAAGGTGCACCTCAGCATGGGCGGCTGCCTGGGGCCGTGTCCGCTGGCCAACGTCATCATGCTGCTGTTCGACGGCCGGGCGCTGTGGTTCCACTCGTTCCACACTGAGCAGCAGGTGCTCGACCTCTACGACTACATTGAGGCGATGCTGGCCGCCCAGGGCTATCTGGCGCCGCCCCCCTCATTGGTCCCCTACCACTTCACCGCCTTCAATTGGGATGACACGGCCCACGTCCCGGCGCCGGCCGCCCGCACGGCCGACAGCGTGCAACCCGCCGGCTTCCTGTGGCTCACGCAGTCCGACACCGAGGCGCTGGCGCTGGCCAAGGTGGCCGCTCGCCTCGACCCGGACTTCCCGCCGCTGCGGGTGCACAACATTAGCCACCTGCAGTCCGACACCGACGTCGACGCCTTCCTGGCGGCGCACCTGCCCGAGGCCGAGGCCGTGGTGCTGCGTCTGCTCGGCGGGAGGTCGTCGTTCCGCCACGGCTTCGACCGGGTGGTGGAGCACGCGAACCGCGCCGACACCTGGCTGGTGTGCCTGCCCGGCACCGACACGCTGGACCCCGAACTGACCGCCTACTCCAACGCCGGCGTGCCGGTCACCCGCGAGACGCAGGCCTATCTGCAACTGGGTGGCTTGAAGAACTACGAGCACGCGCTGCGGTTCCTGGCCGACCACCTGCTGACCACCGGCTTCGGCTACGACGCGCCGGAGCCGCAACCCCGCCACGGCATCTACCACCCGGACCTGCCCGACGGCACGCTGGACGCCTGGCGTCGCCGCGCCGACCCCGCCAAGCCCACCATTGGCCTGCTGTTCTACCGCTCCCACCTGCTCTCCGGCAACACCGACTTCATCGACGCCATCGTGCGCGACGCCGAGGCTCGGGGGGCGAACGTCCTGCCGGTGTACGCGTATTCGCTGAAGGAGTTCGAGGACGGCGGGGACGGAGGCAGCTCCGACGTTGGGCCGGATGGCGCCCCCCTCACCCTAACCCTCTCCCAGAGGGAGAGGGGACCGGAGCCGCTCCCTCTCCCCTTGGGAGAGGGCCGGGGTGAGGGGGTCTCACATGCACCGCCGGCCGAAGGCACCGCGGCCCCCCTCCCCACCGCCCTCACCTACTTCTCCCCTGACACCGGCGGCATCCCTGTCGACATCATCATCTGCACCATGAGCTTCGCCATGGGCGGCGTGGAGGCCAACGACCCCACTGGCGGCGACTGGTCGTCGGCCGTGCTGCAGCGGTTGGACGTGCCGGTGCTGCAGGCCATCACCGCCTCGGTGAGCCGCGAGCAATGGGCCGCCAGCCAGCGCGGCCTCAACCCGCTCGACACCGCCATGAACGTCGCCATCCCCGAGTTCGACGGCCGCATCATCACGGTGCCGGTGTCGTTCAAGGAGCCGCTGCGGCAGGCATCGGACACCCGGCCGTCGGGCGGGCCGGTGGTGCACTACGCCCCCGACGCCGAGCGGGTGACGCGGCTGGTGGGGCAGGCGCTGCGGCTCGCGGCCCTGCGCCACACGCCGCCGGCCGAGCGAAGGGTGGCCTTCGTGCTCACCAACTACAGCGCCAAGGCATCCCGCATTGCCAACGCGGTAGGGCTCGACTCACCAGCCTCGTTGCTGCGGGTGCTGGAGGCGATGCGGGACGCCGGCTACAGCATCGGCGACCTGCCGCCCGACGGTGACACCCTGCTGCATCACCTGATCGACCGCGGCTCCTATGACCTCGACGAACTGACCGACGCCCAGATGGCGGGCGCTGCCACCACGGTCCCGCCCGGTTGCTACCAGGCCTGGTTCGACCGCCTGCCGGCCAAGAACCAGGCCGAGATGGCCGGCCGCTGGGCCCCGCCACCGGGCGAGCACTACGTGGACGTGAACGGCCGCATGTTCCTGGCGGGCATCGAGTTCGGCAACGTGTTCGTGGCCATCCAGCCCCCGCGCGGCTACGGACTGGACCCCGCGGCCATCTACCACATGCCCGACCTGCCACCGCCGCACCCCTACCACGCGCTGTACCGCTGGCTGGGCGAGCCAGTGACGGCCGGCGGCTGGGGCGCAGACGCCGTGGTGCACCTGGGCAAGCACGGCACGCTGGAGTGGTTGCCGGGCAAGGCCCTCGGCGGGTCGGAGGAGTGCTATCCCGACCTGTTTCTGGGCGACCTGCCGATGGTGTACCCCTTCATCATTAACAACCCCGGCGAGGGCGCGCAGGCCAAGCGCCGCACCCATGCCGTCATCATCGACCACATGACGCCGCCCATGACCACCGCCGAGGGCTATGGTGAGATCGAGGAGTTGCAGCGGCTGGTGGACGAGTATTACCAGCTCGAACAGCTCGACCCCAGCAAGCTGCCGCTGTTGCAACAGCAGATCTGGGCGCTCATCCGGCAGGCCAAGCTCGACAGCGACCTCAACGCGCTGCTCAACTTCGACGCGGAGGCCCACACCCACGAGTGGGACCCCCAGTTCCACGAAGACGGCGTGCCCTATACCATCTCCGACCTCACCGGCCGCGACTTCGCCCACCTGGTGGAGAACATCAACGGTTACCTGTGCGAGCTCACCAGCGCCCAGATTCGCGACGGCTTGCACGTGCTGGGCCAGCCGCCCCAGGGACGTCAGCTCACCGACACGCTGCTCGCCCTCGTCCGCCTGCCCAACCTGGAGGTGCCCAGCCTGCGCGCCGCCGTCGCCACCACCTACGGCCTCGACCTCACCGCCATCCTCGACGACCTCGGCCGCCGTTGCGACGCCCGCTGCCCCGCCCTTGAAGCTGCGGCCGACCGCCCGCTGCCCACCCATGCTGACCTGCTGGAGACCATCGACGCGGTGGGCGAGCGGCTGGTGGTGGGGTTGGCGGACGCGGGGTTTGCGGTGGGGGCGGTGGATGGAGTGATGGTGGAGGTGTTTGGTGTCGAGGGGGAAAAGGGCTGCACCCTCACCCCAGCCCTCTCCCAGAGGGAGAGGGAACCGGATGGTGGCCCGTTAGCGTTGTCTGATTTCAACAGCGAAAAGGGGCCGGTTAGACTCCCTCTCCCTCTGGGAGAGGGCTGGGGTGAGGGTGCAGCCATCGCGCCCGCTGGCCTACGCCAAGTCCGCCACACCCTCACCTTCATCGCCACCCAACTCGCGCCCAACCTGCAGAAGGTGGACGCCGAGATCACGAACCTGCTGCACGCCCTGGGCGGCGGCTTCGTGCCGCCCGGCCCCAGCGGTGCGCCGACACGGGGCATGGCTCACGTGCTGCCCACCGGCCGCAACTTCTACACCGTCGACCCGCGCGCCCTGCCCAGCGCCGCGGCGTGGGAGGTGGGCAAGGGCCTGGCGGACGGCCTGCTGGCCAAGCACTTGGCCGACGCCGGGACATATCCCGAGAGCGTGGGCATCTCCATTTGGGGCACCAGCGCCATGCGCACCCACGGCGACGATGTGGCGGAGGTGCTGGCGCTGCTGGGCGTCCGCCCCCGCTGGGCCGCCGAGAGCGGCCGGGTGGTCGGCGTGGAGGTCATCCCGCTGGCCGAACTGGGACGGCCGCGCATCGACGTGGTGAGCCGCATCTCCGGCTTCTTCCGCGACGCCTTCCCCCACCTCATCGCCCTCATCGACGACGCGTTCCACGCCGTGGCGGCGCTCGACGAGCCGCCAGAGCAGAACTACGTGCGTGCCCACTACCTGGCCGAGCAGCAACGGCTGGTTGCGGCCGGCGTGGCGGCCGGTGACGCCGCCGTGGTTGCTGGCTACCGGGTGTTCGGCAGCAAGCCGGGGGCCTACGGGGCGGGCATCCTGCCGCTCATCGACGAGCACAATTGGCGGGACACTGCCGACTTCGCTGCCGCCTACGTCAACTGGGGCGGCTACGCCTACACCGCCGTCACCTACGGCGTGGACGCCCGTGACGCCTTCCGCACGGTGCTCAGCGGCGTGCAGGTGGCGGTGAAGAACCAGGACAACCGCGAGCACGACATCTTCGACTCCGACGACTACCTGCAGTACCACGGCGGCATGATCGCCACCATCCGCTCGCTGACCGGCAAGAACCCCCGCCGCTACTTCGGTGACAACGCCGACCCCGCCCGCCCCAAAGTGCGCGACCTGAAGGAGGAGGCGCTGCGGGTGTTCCGCAGCCGGGTGGTCAATCCCAAGTGGATCGCCTCGGTGCAGCGCCATGGGTACAAGGGGGCGCTGGAGTTGGCCGCCACCGTCGACTACCTGTTCGGCTACGATGCCACTGCGGCTATCATGGAAGACTGGATGTACGCACAGGTGGCCGAGACCTACGCCCTTGATGCCGCGATGCAGGAGTTCCTGCAGCGCAGCAACCCGTGGGCGCTTAAAGACATCGCTGCCCGCCTGCTGGAGGCCGCCGACCGCGGCATGTGGCACGAACCCGGCGACCTGCGCGAGGCGCTCACCCAGGCCTACCTCGACGCCGAGTCCGCCCTCGAAGGCCGCACCACCCCTTCTCCCGCCCAGGCCGCCCGATGAGGTGCCCCGCCACAACAGCCGTCACACCTCACCGCCACGGACGCAATGCTCCCGAAAGCCATGTCATGCTGAGCCTCCGAGGCGAAGCATCCCTCCACAGTGACGGGACGCGTACCCCGCCCACCGCCAAGGGATGCTTCGTCGTCGAACTCCTCAGCATGACATTACGAAGGTGGTCGTCACGACCAAACGAGGCGTTTCGGCAGGTGAGTGCAGGGAGGGCCGCCGCCCTCCTTGCCAGGGAGCACCGAGGGGTGTCCCCTCGGGAAGGAGTTTCAGAGGGTGGGCGGGTGGGATACGACGTTAACGGGTACATCCTGCAGCCAGGCCCTAAAGCCCCATCGCCTGCCCTCGCTGGCAGACGGCGAGTTGGAATGGCTCATGCCTAACCCGCCCCTCTTCCCCTTCACCGCCATTGTGGGCCAGCCGCAACTCAAGCTGGCGCTGGCCCTCAACGCCATAAACCCCAAGATCGGCGGCGTGCTCATTCGCGGCGAGAAGGGCACCGCCAAGTCGACCGCAGTGCGGGCCTTTGCCCGTTTGCTGCCCGAGATCGCGGTGGTGGACGGCTGTGCGTACGGCTGCGACCCCAACGGCGACGTGCTGTGCGCCGACTGCACCGCCCGCAAGACCCCCGGCCTCGCACTGCCCGCCCGCTACCGGCCAGCCCCGCTGGTTGAACTACCCATCGGCGCGACCGAGGACAGGGTGGTCGGCACGCTGAACCTGGAGCGGGCCATCCGCGCCGGCGAACGAGCCTTCGAGCCCGGCCTGCTGGCGGCCGCCAACCGGGGTATCCTCTACGTGGACGAGATCAACCTGCTGAGCGACCATCTGGTGGACGTGCTGTTGGATGCGGCGGCGATGGGGGTGAACTATGTGGAGCGCGAGGGCGTGTCGGCCAGCCATCCCGCGCAGTTCATCCTGGTGGGTACCATGAATCCCGAGGAGGGCGACATCCGCCCGCAACTGCTCGACCGCTTCGCCCTGTGCGTCGACGTCATCGGCCTGCCCGACCCCGATGAGCGCGCCGAGGTGGTGCGGCGGCGGGTGGCCTTCGAGCGCGACCCCTTCGCCTTCATGGACCGCTTCGCGGAGGCCGAGGACGCCGAGCGCAGCCGCATTCGCTACGCCCGCCGCCACGCGCTGGCCGTCCAGTGCCCCGACGCCACCCTCACCCAGATCACCCGCCTGTGTGCCAGCCTCGGCGTCGACGGTCTGCGCGGCGACATCGTGACCTACAAGACCGCGATCGCCGTGGCAGCTTATGTGGGACGCGATACAGTGACCGACGACGACGTGGAGCAGGCGGCAACCCTGGCGCTGGTGCACCGACAACGGCGCCACCCCTTCGACCAGCCCGAGACGGCCCGCGAGCGCATGGAGTCGGCGCTGGCTGAGAGCCGCAAACACACCGGCGGCGACGGTGAGGAGGGCCAGTCCGGCGGCGACGACAGCGACCCCAGCTCGGGCGGTACGCCACCACCGCAGGTGTTCCAGCCCCGCGCCATGCCGCCTGCCACGCTGCCCCAGGCCCCCGCCACCACCATGCGGCTGGCCCCCGACAGCCCGGCCGGCCGCCGCCGCACCGCCCACATCGAGATGCCCAACGGCCGAACCACCGGCTTCCGGCCCATGGGGCCCGAGGTCAGCGGGTCGCTGGCGCTGGCCCCCACGCTGCGGGCAGCCGCACCGCACCAGCTTGCCCGCCGGGCGCAGTCGCCCGACGGCCCTGCGCTGCTGCTCGAACGCCACGACCTACAGCAGCAGGTGCGGTCGCAGCCGGCCGGCAACCTCGTGCTGTTCGCCGTCGATGCCTCCGGTTCGATGGCCGCCCGCCGCCGCATGGAGGCCGCCAAGGGCGCCGTGGTGTCGTTGCTGATGGACGCCTACCAGAAGCGGGATCGGGTGGGCCTGATCGCCTTTGGCGGCGAGGCCGCGACGCTGGTGCTGCCGCCCACCAACAGTGTGGAGCTGGCCGAGCGGGCGCTGCGCTCGCTGCCCACCGGCGGCCGCACGCCGCTGGCCCACGCCCTGCACCTGGCGGCCGATCTGGTACGCCGCGGCGCCCGTGGTCACCAGCAGGCCACCCCCTGGCTGGTGCTGGTGACGGACGGCCGTCCCAACGTGGGCCTGCACACCGCGAACGCCTTCGGCGACATGATGGAGCAGGTGGCGGTGCTGCGTGAGTTGCAGGTGCGGGCGCTGGTGCTCGATACCGAGTCTGGCCCGGTGCGGGTGGGCGTCAACCGGCGGCTGGCGCGGGCGCTCAACGGCGAATACCTGGCGTTGGACGCCCTGGCCCCCGACGGCATCGCTGGGGCCGTGCGCAGCCGGTTGCAGGAGTCGCGATGACCGCTCACCCCAGTGGCACGGTGCTGCTGATGGGCCACGGCAGCCGCGACGCCGACGGCGCCCGCGAGTTCCTGGCGCTGGTGGGGGCAGTGCGCGCTGCCGCCCCTGATGTGCCGGTCGATGCCGGCTTTCTCGAGTTCGCCGGCCCCGTCCTCGGCTCCATTCAGGATGCTGTTGACCGCTGTGCCGCCCGCGGCGATACCCCAGTGCTGGCGGTGCCGGTGCTGCTGTTCTTCGCCGGCCACGGCAAGGCCGACATGCCCGCCCAGGTGCAGGAGGCGCGTGCCCGCCATCCACAGCTCGACCTGCGCTCCAAGCCCATTCTGGGCACCGACACCGCGCTGCTGGAGATCGCCGAGCAGCGCATCGCCGAAGCGCAGGCCGGCCTGCCGCCCATCGACCCCGAGCAGGTGGCGGTGCTGTTGGTAGGCCGTGGCACCACCGATGCTGAGGCCAACGCCGAGATGTTCAAGATTGGCCGGCTGCTATGGGAGCGCAACCCGTTCGGCTGGGTGGAGTGCGGCTTCGTGAGCCTGGCGTGGCCCGACGTGCCCGCCGGCATCGACCGCTGCGTGCGGCTGGGCGCCAAGCGGGTGGTGGTGCTGCCTTACTTCATCAATACCGGCGTGCTCGTCAAGCGCATCGCCGACCTCACCCGCCTGGCCCAGGTGCGCTACGGCGACACCGCCGAGGTGCGGATGGCCGCCCATTTCGGTGTACACTCCAAGCTCGTGCAGCTCATCTTGGACCGTGCGGCAGAAGCAGGCCGTGACGGTCCTGCAGCCCCCATCCGGGCGGCCCGCGCCTGGCGCTACGCCGAGGCCGCCGGCCAGTTGCACGACCACACCCACGGCGAAGCCAGCCAGGGCCATCACCACCATCACGAGCCCCACACCGTGGCGTCGGTAACCGCCGGGGATGCGCCATGACCACCGGCGCCAGGTCCCTGGTGGAGCGCTACGTGCTGCCACCGGAGGCGATCGAGCTACTGAGCCACAAGCGGGTGCGGGCTGCCATCGGTGACCTGGGGCTCCCGGCCACCGATCAGGCCATTGTGGAGCGCATGGTCTATGCCGCCGGCGACCCTTCGCTGGCGCCGTTGGTTCATGTGCACCCTGACGCCGCGGCCGCGGGGCTGGCGGCGCTTCGCACCGGTTGCGCCATCGTGTGTGACGTGAAGATGGTGACGGTAGCCGTCAGCAAAGAGGCCGCCGCAGTCCTTGGCTGCACCATCCTGTGCGCCATCGACGACCCGGCGGTCGTCGCGGCCGCCCGCGCCGAGCGGTTGCCGCGTGCCGTCATTGCCATACGCTCGCTCGCCCCGCACCTGGAGGGTGGCATTGCGGTCGTCGGTAACGCCCCCACCGCGCTGCTGGCCTTGCTGGACTTGGTGGACGCCGGTGCGGTGCGACCGGCCCTCATCATCGGCACCCCGGTCGGCTTCGTGGCCGCCGCCGAGTCGAAGGCCGAACTGATGGCGCGGGGCGTGCCCTATGTGACTATCGAGGGCACCCGTGGCGGGTCGGCGGTGGCGGCGGCGGCCAGCAACGCGCTGCTGCGTCTCGCCACTGGGGCCTAGTATGGCCGAGACTCAGCCACAACTGACGCCCGACGAGGACGATGGCGGGTCGGTGCGGGTGAAGCGCCGGGGCATGCGCACCGGCTTCACCACCGGGGCCTGCGCCACCGCGGCCGCCACCGCAGCTACCCAAGCCCTGCTGAGCCGCCGCTGCCCCGGCGAGGTGACGGTGCACCTGCCCGCCGGCAGCGAAGCCACCTTCACCCTCCACCGCTGCGACCTGACCGGCGACGCATGCACCTGCTCGGTCATCAAAGACGCCGGCGACGACCCCGACGTCACCCACGGCGCCGAGGTCTGCGCCACCGTCAGTTGGGGTGTCCACCTCGGCATCGAACTGCGCGGCGGCGTGGGCGTGGGTGTCGTCACCCGCCCCGGCCTGGGCCTGGAAGTGGGCGGCCCCGCCATCAACCCGGTGCCCCGTCGCATGATCACCGAGCACGTCACCGCCGCGGCCGGCGACGCGCTCGCCACCCGCGGCCTGGTGGTGGAGATCGCCGTGCCCAATGGCGAGCAACTGGCCAAGAAAACCCTGAACGGGCGCCTCGGCATTGTGGGTGGCATCTCCATCCTGGGCACCACCGGCATTGTGCAGCCGTGGTCCACCGCGGCGTGGCGCGCCAGCGTGGAGCAGGCGGTGGACGTGGCGGTGGCCAACGGTCAGTCGCACATCGTACTCACCACCGGCGGCCGCAGCGAGAAGTTCGCGATGACGCTGCTCGGCCTGCCCGAGATCGCCTACGTGGAGATGGGCATCTTCACCGGACAGGCCCTCAAGCGCTGCGTCGAGCGCGGCGTGCGGCGGGTGACGCTGGGCGGCATGGTGGGCAAGTACGCCAAGCTGGCCCAGGGCCACTTCCAGACCCACGTGGCCGGCAACCAGGTGGACCCGCTGTTCCTGGCTGAGGTGGCGCTGGAGTGCGGTGCGCCGCAACCCCTTGCAGAGAGCATCCGCGCCGCCAACACCGCCCGCCACGTGCAGGAGCTGGTGCTGGCGTCCGCCCTGCCCGGCTTCTTCCAACGGCTCACCCAGATGGTGGCCGACCGCAGTGTCCACTACATCAAGGGCCGCTGTGAGGTGGAGGCCGTCCTGTTCGACTTCGACGGCACGGTGATGGGGAGGGCCCAGGGTGAGCAGTAGCATCGCGGTGGTGGGTGTCACCGACGCCGGCGCCGCCAGCCTGCTGCCCGAGGCGCGCGCCGCCGTGGCCGCGGCGCAGGTGCTGTGCGGCGGTGAACGCCACCTGGCCTTCTTCCCCGAGCACCCCGGCGAGCGGGTGGTCATCAAGGGCGGGCTCGACCCGCTGTACGACCGGCTGGCCGCCGAGACCCGCCCGGTGGCGGTGCTCGCATCGGGCGACCCGCTGTGGTACGGCATCGGCCCGTTGCTGGTGCAGCGGCTGGGCCCCGGGCGGGTGACCATCTACCCCAACCTCAGCGCCGCCCAGCTCGCCTTCGCTCGCCTCGGCCTGGCCTGGCAAGACGCCACCTTCCTAAGTGCGCACGGACGCCCACTGGCCGGTATCCTGCCGGAAGCGCTCACCGCGACCAAGGCCGTTATCCTCACCGACGACACCAACACGCCCGCCGTCATCGCCAGCGCCCTGCTGGACGCCGGCAGTGATGATGCCCGCGCCGAGGTGTTCGAGCACCTGGGCGGCCCGGCCGAGCGCCGCTGGTCCGGCACGCTCAGCGCACTGGCGGGGCAGACCTTCGCCAGCCTCAACCTGATGGTGGTGCTGCGCGAGCGGCCCGCCCGCCCCTGGCCGCTCGGCCTGCCCGACGACGCCTATGCCCACGCCCGCGGCCTCATCACCAAGGCGGAGGTGCGGGCGGTGAGCGTGGCCAAGCTGGCGCTGCGCCCGCGCGCGGTGGTGTGGGACGTGGGCGCCGGCTGCGGCTCCGTCAGTATCGAGGCGGCAGCACTGGCCCAGGGCGGGCGGGTGTTCGCCATCGAGCGCGATGGGGCTCAACTGGGCTACCTGCGCGAGAACTGTGCCCGCTTCGGCGCCGGCAACGTGACGGTGGTGGAGGGGGCCGCACCCGCCGCCCTCGCCGGTCTGCCGCCGGCCGGCGCCGTGTTCATCGGCGGCAGCGGCGGCCACTTGCCCGGCATCCTCCACACCGTCTTTCTCACGCTGCACCCCGAGGGGCGTTGTGTCCTGAACCTGGTGTCCCTGGAGCACCTGCAGGCGGCGCTGGCCACCGCCCGCACCGCCGGCTGGCGCACCGACGTGACGCAGGTCAGCGTCGCCCGTAGCGTCGACACCGCCGGCCTGACCCGCCTGGCGGCCGAGAACCCGGTGTTCGTGGTGACGCTGATCCCGGACGGATGGCAGTGACCGCGTCGGGCACGCTGTATGGCATCGGCGTGGGCCCCGGCGACCCGGAGTTGATCACGTTGAAGGCGGTGCGCCTGCTGCAGCGGGTGCCGGCCGTGTTCGCCCCGGTGGCCCAGCCCGGCGGCGAGAGCCTGGCGGCCCGCATCGCCGCGCCACACCTGCCGCCGGGCCGCGCCGTCACCCCGCTGGTATTCGCCATGCGCGCCTCGGTCACGGGCATGGCCGCCGCCTGGCGCATCGCCGCCGAGACCATCGCCACGCACCTGGACACCGGCGCCGATGCCGCCTTCCTGACCGAGGGCGACCCGTCGCTGTACAGTACCTTTCAGCACATTGCGGCCACGCTGCGGGTGCTGCGGCCGGATGCGCCGGTGGTCGCCGTCCCCGGCATCTCGTCGGTGCAGGCGGTGGCGGCGCGGGCGGGCGTACCGCTCGCCGATGCCGACGACCGCTTGGCCATCCTGCCTGCCACCTACGAGGACGCCGCCCTCACCCAGGCCCTCCAGGACTTCGACACCGTGGTGCTGATGAAGGTGTCGGGGGCGCTGGAGCGGGTGCTCGACCGGCTGGACGCCCTGGGCCTGACCTCCCAAGCCGTGTGCGTGGTGCGCTGCGGCCAGCCCGACGAACGGGTGGTGCGCGATGTCCGCCTGCTCCGGGGCGCCACACTCGACTACTTCTCCACCATGATTGTGAGGACCAAGGGCCCTCTCCCTCTCGAAAAGCCTTAAGTTGCGAGAACTGAACAGCAGTCCTCAGTATTGCGGGTGTGCTCCACCGCAGGAGGTGAGTGCAGGGAGGGCCGGGCCCTCCCTGCCAGGGTGCCCGAGGGGTGTCCCCTCGGTAAGGAGTCATAGAGGGTGGGCGGGTGGGATACGACAGAACGCCACCGATTTCTGTGGCGGCAATCCCTAAGCCGTAAGGGCCTAGCGCCCCGAACCCTGCAGATCAAACACACCGAAAAGGACCGTTATGACCATCGGACACGTCTACTTCGTCGGCGCCGGCCCCGGCGCTCCCGACCTGCTCACCCTGCGCGGCAAGGCGCTCATCGAGCAGGCCGACCTCATCATCTACGCCGACTCGCTGGTCGACCCCGCCCTCACCGAGTTCGCTCATGCGGGCGCCGAGATCATCGGCAGTTCGGCCCTCACCCTCGAAGCGATCGTGGAGCGCCTGATCACCGCCGCCCAGGCCGGCCAGACCGTGGTGCGTCTGCAGAGCGGCGACCCCGCCATCTACGGCGCGGTGCACGAGCAGACCGCCCGGCTGGATGAGGCGGGCGTGCCCTGGACCATCGTGCCGGGGGTGAGCGCAGCGTTCGCCGCCGCCGCGCTGCTGGGCTGCGAGCTGACGGTGCCCGAGGTGGCGCAGACGGTCATCTTCACCCGCATCTCGGGCCGCGCCAGCCCGGTGCCGCCCAAGGAGGAACTGCGCGGCCTCGCCGCCCACCAGACCTCACTGGTCATCTTCCTGGCCGTCAACTTCATGCGGCGGGTGGTCGACGAGTTGCTGGCCGGCGGCTACCCGCTGGACACACCGGCCGCGGTGGTCTACAAGGCCACCTGGCCCGACGAGCTGGTGCTGACCGGCACGCTGGAGAACATCGCCGACCATGTGCGCGACGCCAAGCTCACCAAGCAGGCGCTCATTATGGTGGGCCCGGCGCTGGCGCGCTCCGCCCACGCCGAGCAGCGCTCCCGCCTGTACAATCCCACCCACACCCACCTGTTCCGCACCGGCGCCGACCGGCCCAAGAAGCGCGCCAAGAAGTGATGGCCGTCCGCCCCCTGATCGTGGCGGTGAGCAAGCGGGGCGCGGCGCTGGCCGTCCGCCTGGCCGCACCGCTTGCCGCCGACACCTGCCTGTCGGCGCGGGTGGCGCCGCCGGGGTACGCCGGCCGCACCTACGCCGCGCCCGCCGGCCTGCGGTTGACGATCGCCACGGCCTTCGACGCCGCGCAACCGCTGGTGCTGGTGATGCCGGTGGGCGCCGCCGTCCGCCTCATCGCGCCGCACCTCGCCAGCAAGCACAGCGACCCCCCGGTCGTCGCCGTTGACGACGCCGGCCGCTTCGCCATCCCGCTGGCCTCCAGCCACAAGGGCGGCGCCAACGAGCTGGCCACCCGCATCGCGGGCATCCTGGGCAGCCAAGCCGTGGTGACCACCGCCGCCGAGGCTACCGGCACGCTGGCGCTCGACGTGCTGGCCCGCGAGCAGGAGTGGAAGCTCGAACCCGCCTCCGATCTGACGCGGGTGACCGCCTTGCTGGTGGAGGGCGCGACGGTGGGGTGCTATCAGGAAGCTGGCGACGAAGCATGGTGGGCAGACGCACCGGCAAACCTCCAGCGCCTCTCAAGCCTGCCATCGCAACCGCCGGAGGGCGCGGCCGCGCTGCTCGTTATCAGTGATCGGGGGGCGACCCTTCCGTCCGGCATTCCTACCGCTGTCTACCGCCCACCCACGCTTGCTGCCGGCGTGGGCTGCGTGCGCGGCGCTGCGGCCGATGAGATGGACGTGCTGCTGCGCCAGACACTGGCCGAAACCGGCCTATCGCCCCTCAGCGTGGCCGCCATCGCCACCATCGACGTGAAGCGCGACGAGGCGGGCATCAGCGAACTCGCCGCCCGCTACGGCGTGCCCGTTTGCTACTACACCGCCGCCGAACTCACCGCCGCCCCCGGCCCTTCTGAGCCGTCGGCCGCAGTGCTGGCCGCCGTGGGCACGCCGGGCGTCTGCGAGCCCGCAGCGCAACTCGCGGCCAACGGCGGGCCGCTGCTGGCCGCAAAGCACAAGACGCCGCGGGCCACGGTGGCCATAGCCCGCATCGCCGTGCCCGAACGGCGCGGCAGCCTGACGCTGGTCGGCCTTGGCCCCGCCGGCCCCGAGGGCCTCACCGAGCAGGCCCGCCAGGCGCTACAGACCGCCGACACCGTGGTCGGCTACTCGCTGTACGTGGACTTCGTACGCCCCTGGCTGGGCGAGCGGGATTACCGCGCTCACCCCATCGGTAAGGAAGTGGAGCGCTGCCGCGAGGCCGTCGAGCTGGCGCGCGCCGGCCGCCGGGTGGCGCTGGTGTGCAGCGGCGACGCCGGCATCTACGGCATGGCGGGCCTGGTGCTGGAGATCTACGCGGCGGAGAGCGCCGCCGCCGAGGCCGACGCGCTCACCGTCATCCCCGGCGTGTCGGCCTCGCAAAGCGCCGCCGCCCTGCTGGGCGCTCCGCTCATGAGCGACTTCGCGACCATCAGCCTGAGCGACCTCATGACACCGTGGGCCACCATCCGCGATCGCCTGCAGGCAATCGCAGCCGCCGGCCTGGTGGTGGCGCTCTACAACCCGGCCAGCGCCCGCCGCAGTCAGCAGCTTGCCGAAGCGGTGGACATTCTGCTGGCGCACCGACCGCCGGAAACGCCCGCCGGCATCGTGCGGGACGCCGGCCGCCCCGGCCAGCAGGTCACCGTCACCGACCTCGGCCACCTGCTCGACCACCCCATCAATATGCTGACCACCCTCGTCATCGGCAACCGCATGACCCAGCGCATCGGCAACCGCATCTTCACCCGCCGCGGGTACAGCACCGGCCAAAGGCCCGCTGCCTCTTGACGCGAACGGCCACCTTCGACACTGCGATTGCCACGGCCCGTCGGACGGGCCTCGCAATGACGATATGATGGCGGGGCCCAAAACCAAGAGGCGGGCCGTATAGCCCGCCTCGGGTTCATCGCGGAACAGCGGTCGCTTAGACGGTAAGCGTCATCAGTTCGGTGCGGGCCGTCTCGTGCAGGTAGCTGCCGCGAGACAGCGCCATCTCGATGGCCTTGACCAGCTCGCGGGCGGCCTCCACCGTCAGCTCCACCGCTACCCGCGCCTCCAGCCCCTGACTCGGGGCCAGGAAGTCGATGCAGACGGCGTGCTCAAGCCGGGCGTGATAGGGGTGGTCGTACACCACGTTGGCCTCCGTCAGCTCGAACCAGCCGTTGCGGCCCTTGCCGCTGCAGCCCTGCATATTGGCCTTCTCAACAATCCAACTGCACATCGTCCGGTCTCCTCTCAGCTCAGGTACTTTGCGTACCAGGCCCACACGTGCGTCCATGCCTCCACCGATTGCGCCTGGCGGTAGTTCGGCCGCTCCCAGGCGAAGAAGCCGTGGCCTGCGCCGTCGTAGCGGTGGAACTCGTAGGTCTTGCCAGCCGCCTTCAGCGCCGCCTCGTGCTGATCCACCTGCGGCGGCGAGGGGGACTGGTCGTCGTTGCCGAAGATGCCCAGCAGCGGGCATGCCAAGTCGGGCGTCATATCGATAACGGCTTTGGGTTGCGCCGGGGTCAGCGTGTCGGGCGGCGCCACCACCCGGCCGCCCCAGCAGTCGACGGCGGCGTTGAACTCCTTGCTGTTGCACGCCACCAGCACCGTCTGCCGGCCGCCCGAGCAGAACCCGATCAGGCCGACCTTGCCACTGTTGTTCGGCTGCGCCTTCAGGAAACGGGCGCATCCTTCGGCATCGCCGATGATCATGGCATCGGGCACACCGCCCCCACCGCGCACCTTGGCAATGGTGTCGTCCATCTGCTCCGGCGGGCCGAAGCGGTGGAACAGGTAGGGAGCCACGGCGGCGTACCCGTGGTGCGCAAAGCGGCGCGTTACCTCCTTCGTCCACTCATCCCAGCCGGGCATGTGGTGTACGATAACCACCCCCGGAAACGGGCCGGCCCCCGCAGGGCGGGCATAGTAAGCGAGGATATCGTCTCCGTTGTAGCCCTTGAGACTCATCGTCTCGCAGATCATGCTCTCGTACACGTAAGTCCTCCACATCTCGTGAGGCCATTATCGCGGTGTTTGCCGGGGCGTCAAGCGTGGGAGAGAGGGCGGAGGCGTCACCACAACGTAGTACCTATCTCCAAACGGTCTGGTTGCTCACTTCTACAGGGGCATGAGCGGTGAGGCTCACCCCCCAAACCCCCTGCCAGAGGGGACGGCCGTCCCTCTGGACTCCCCTGCCAAACCGCCACAACGCCACTATGCTTCGTTTTGAGATAGGTACTTGGCGCACCCCGTCCCCGAACGCTAGCCTGGGCCGGTCGACGATGCGGCGGGAGCGGCCTTCGGTTTGGGCTGCATGCCCGCCACCTTGGCCACCAGGATGCCGGCAATGGCGCCGCCCAGCACATCGCTGAACAGCGAGAACAGCAGGTTCTCCACCGGCCGCGAGTTCACCACGTTGAACACGATGTCGGCTGCGGCCAGGCACACGATGACCGCGATCGCGGCGCGCTGGATCGCCTCCTTGCCGTCGGGCGCGGTGGTGGCCACCAGCAGCGCCAGGCTGCCAGAAATGAAGCCCGACGATAGGAGCCCGTACCAGTTGTCGCCCAGTTGAGCCGTCAGGCTTTCCAGGCCCTTACCGGGACTGTCGGTGAGCGCCACCCACAGCGAGGGTTCCAGCCCGTAGCCGAATCCGATGATGCTGACGGCCACCAGCAGCTTCAGCACCGTCAGCCCAAAGGCTGGCGCGAAGCCCTGGTCCACCGCGCCACGCTGTGTCAGAAAGATCAGTGTGACCACCACAACCGCCCATGAGAAGAACTGCCACCACAATTGGTCCATAAGTGCAGCAACCTCGGCCTAGTGTCGTTTTCGTGTCCCATAGGCTAGCGCGTTTGGCCCTGCTTGTGCACTCCCATCGGGTCGGGGGCCGCAAACAGCCCCGAACCGGTGGTCCGGGGCTGTTTGCGCCTACCGGTTCCAGTGGATGGAAGGTACAAGGGGACGGGGCGGGGGGGGGGAGCAGAACCCTCTCCCTTGATGGGAGAGGGCAGGGAGAGGGTGGGCCCGTCGCCGAAACCGCCGCCGTTGCCACGCCGAAACGACGATATCCAAGCGCGCGCAACGACGTCCCGCCCCCGGCTCCGAAGAGCGCGGGGGCGCTTGCGGCCGTCAGTCGGCGGGCGGTTAGCCCAGGTACTTCTTCAGCCGGGGGTACACGCGCTTGGCGTTGTCCTCGTACAGCTTCTTGAGGTCGGCGGCAGGCAGGTCCAGCTTGTCGATGTACTGCTTGGTATCGTCGAAGTGGCGGTTGGTCTTGGGGTCGATGCCGCGCACCGCCCCAATCATCTCCGACGCGAACAGGATGTTCTCCATCGGCACGCTCTTCACCAGCGCCTCGATGCCGGGCTGGTGGTAGACACAGGTGTCGAAGAAGATGTTTTTCATCAGGAAGTCGTCGAGTTCGCCACGCCCCATGTCGAGCGCGATGCCCCGGTAGCGGCCCCAATGGTAGGGGATGGCGCCGCCGCCGTGCGGGATGACGAACCGGAGCGTTGGGAAGTCCTTGAACAGCGTGGGGTCCTGGATGCACTGCATGAACACGCTGGTATCGCCGTTGATGTAGTGCGCCCCGGTGCCATGGAAGTTGGGGTTGCAACTCGAACTGACGTGGATCATGGCGGGCACGTCCAGTTCCACCATCTTCTCGTACAGCGGATACCAGTAGCGGTCGGTCATCGGCGGGTCGGTCCAGTACCCGCCCGAGGGGTCGGGATTGAGGTTACAGGCCACGAACCCGAACTCGTTGACGCAACGCTCCAGCTCGGCCACGCAGTTGGCGGGCGACACGCCGGGGCTCTGCGGCAACTGGCACACGCCGATGAAGTTCTGCGGGAACAGCTTGACCACCCGCACGATCAACTCGTTGACCGTCTCGGTCCAGTAGCGGCTGATCATGGCGTTGCCGAAGTGGTGGCCCATGCCGCCGGCGGTGGGCGAGAACAGCGCGACATCGGTGCCGCGCGCTTGCTGCAGGTTGAGCTGCCCCTTCTCGATGCTCTGCCGGATCTCGTCGTCAGAGATATCGAGCTTGCCCTTGCTGGGGCGGCCGAGCTGGCCGATCTGGCTGCCGCGGTAGGCGGCAAGGCCCTTGGGAGCGGTGGTGTAGTGCCCGTGAATATCGATGATCATCGTTCTTCTCCGTGATGTGGGTGGTATGGGGAACGCGCCCCGTCCGTTGCGACCCCGTGCTACGGGCGGGCCTGCAACACCGGGTCGGTGGGCGGCCCCTCGAACCGGCCGACGCCCAACGCCTGCTGCACGCGCCATTCGTACATCTCGTACGACCGCTTCCCGGCCTTCACCCACGGGTGGCTGTCCACCAGCTTGGCCGCCTCGTCGCGCGACGACGCCCGCACGATCCAGATACCGGGGCCTTCGGTGGTAGGACCTGAGAACAGCACATTCCCGGCCTCGTGGTGCTGCTTCATCCAGGCAAGGTTCTCACCCTCGGTGCCGTTCAGTTCGGCACGGGGCACGGTGTTCTTGCCCAATACGACGTACCACATGTACGCAACCTCCCTCGTTGTCATGCTGGGGGCAAATGGTGCGCCAATCCTACCACAGGCATGCGGCGGCAGTCGCATCCATGCGGCCTCAAACAATGGAACATCTCGCGCTGGTGTTGTCCTGCCTCGAAGCCTTACCGCGTCCGCCTTCCGCAAGGACCGGCCGCACATCGTCATTGCGAGACCCACCATAACCGAAGCTCACCAGCACCCATGAACATGGGGTGCGCCAGCCCCTCATGCCGTCAGCGGCGAACCCATTCATCAGACGGCCGCCGGCATTCCCTGTAGGGGCGATTCACGAATCGCCCTGCCGCGCTGGCTGAGATGCTAGGGGCCATTCCAAACGGGCAGAGGGCGATTCGTGAATCGCCCCTACTCAATGCCCCAATCAGTCCGCGGACGCGCCCCCGATTTCCTCGCTTGTGTCCCTGCCGGACTCCATTTTGATCAGAGGCGTCCGACGCCGTGACAATCTCTGGCTAGACCTACCTCCGGCCGAAGGGACTCGTCTGGCCCGTGGGTATACGCGAGAAGGGGTTGCCACGGCGCCTCCGGCTCCTCGCACCGACGATTTCTTGATATCCTAGGCGCTCCACCCACCCCCAAATGCAGGAGGGGAGGGCTCGAAGCTCTCCCCTCCTGCATTTCAGCCGTTAGCCTGCTACGCGCCCGGGATGTTGCCGGCGATCGAGAGGTCCAGCTCCGGGTGGTTCACGAACGCCGCCCGCAGGGTGCGGGTCGCGTCCAGCCAGTCGGCGTCACGCTTCAGAATGACGCCGCCCGCCCGGACACCGTAGGTGGCAGGGGCGTCGACGCCCGGTGGCGTCTCGCCCGTGGCGCGCAGCGCCTTGGCCGCCTGGATCAGGCGCTTGCGGGTGCGGATGATCATCATGTCGCTCGTGCCTAGGTGTTCCTGATTGCGGGTGTAGATGGGGCCCATGCTCTCGGTGATGGCCTGATCCTGCAGGTGGATGCCGGCGATGCCGCTGTAACTGTCGGTCTTTTGTGACTGCCGGTCGATCTGGTAGTCGTTGCTGCGGTTCGCCGCCGGGCGCCAGCGCCCCAGGTTGGCAGTGGTGTTCGCCAGAAACCGGCCCATGCCGCCGCCCGCCAACGACCGGGTGACGGAGGTGTCCACCTGGCGTGGTCCGGCCATCGACGCATTGGCGCGCCCCATCTTGGGGCTCATCATGATGAACATGGTGTGGTCGTCATCCAGCGGTACCCAGGCCCGTACCACCACCTTCAGCCCCAGCACACCCACCGGTGGCATGGTGTAGCAGGGGAACAGAAAGTGCGCGACCCGCCAGTAATAGCTATCGGCTTCGGCCGGACGGAAGGCCCCATACATGGTGCCGTAGTCGGTGTCCACCACCTCGTACTTGGGGTCCTTGTAGCGCACGGAGTACTCGGAGAAGGTGCCGGGAGTAGCCGCCTCGGGCGGGATAGCGCCCAGGTGCAGGAACCCCAGGTGGCTGGTGTCGATGTCGCCCTCCAGCGCCTGCATGTAGTTGCATTCACGCTGCACCGCTGTCACCTGCCACTCGTCGTCCGGCAGCAGGTTCGGCTCCAGACGGGGCAGGGGCGGCGGCGTCTCGCGTTCCCCCATGTACACCCATAGCACGCCGTTGCGCTCCACAGCTCGATACGCGGTGGCACGAATCTTGTGCTTAAAGTTCGACTCGGCGGGCTCGTTCGGCATGTCGACACAGGCGCCGCTCACGTCCAACTTCCAGCCGTGGTAGACGCACCGCAGGCCTTCTTCCTCGTTGCGGCCGAAGAACATGCTGGCCCCTCGGTGCGGGCAGGCATCGGCCATGACGCCCACCGCTCCGGAAGTGGTGCGGAACGCGATGAGGTTCTCGCCCAGCAGCCGCAGCCGCACCGGCGCGCCGTCCGCCTCCGGCAGCTCGCTCGACATGAGGCCAGGTAGCCAGTACTGCCGCATCAGGTCACCCATTAGCGTTCCGGGGCCAACCCGGCACAGCGTCTGATTGTCTTCGCGGCTCAACATCGTGTACCCTCCCCTACATTGAAACGTCGCCGGGCCGCGGCGCCGCCTACCCTGCGTAAACCCGGTCGCTTGGCGGTGGACAAGACGCAACGCTAGCACCGAAGCGGGTGACCTCTATGGAAAAGTCGACGACCGTGACGCGCTCACTACCGTCGAGGTCGGCGCGATAGGCCTGTGCCGTCCGATCCGTCCACGCCGGATCGCTGGGGTTTTTGCCGAAGTAGGTGACCACCACCGAGAAGTCCAAAATCGACACTCTGCAATCACCGTTGGTATCACCGGCAAGCGTCACGTTAAACGGTGCTGTGCCGGCAGGTACGGTATCAGGCGCAGATGCGTTCAGCTCATACCCCGCGCCAGGCAGATCAGTCGTGCACCCAGCAAATCGAGCAATACCGCTGGTTGCCACCAGGCTGCGCTGCGCACAAGTGAGCGCAGCGCCGGAGGGGCCAGACCCTTGCGCCAGATCGAGCGTCACAACCGTGGAGTTGTCCATCACGGCTACCTGCCCCGACCCGTCAAGCACCGCGACGACAGGTTGCAGGCCAAATGCAAAGGTAGCGGCAGCCCGGACCGGCTGCTGCATGAAGCCGAGCGTGTGCTCAACCACCCTCACCGTCCCGCCCGATGTAGTGACCGGTAGTGGCACACCCTGGAACGCCGCTTCAACCGAGCCGGCGGCGAAGGCGAGCGGCCACGTGCCGGCGACGGCACCCTGCACCCGCAGCGTTGCAACCACAAACGTACCAGAAGCGGGTGCCTGGCCAAGCGCTCGACCTGAAGCGAAATCGATAGTCCCTGCCGAAGGATTGACGGTGTTCGCAAGGAGTTGCTGCAGCATTGCGCCCGGAAGTACCTGGACACCCACCACTCCAGCATCGGTGTCTACCAGCGTCAGCTTGCTGGCATCGTAAGTAATGCGCAGCATCACGGCGTCCACTTGTCCTGCTCCGGCATCCAACACCACTTGGATGTCCGTCGGAGCGGCGTTCGCGCCGACGAGCGACGTGCTCGGCGTTAGCCGTAGACCGATCGCCGCCATCGTGGGCGTGGGGGTTGGCATGACGGTCGGAGTCACGGTGCTCGCCGGTGTGGCCGTCGCCGTCGGACTGGCGGTCCCCGTCGGCGTGGCCACCGACGTCGCCGACGGTGGGGGCGACACCGATGGCGTGCTAGTCGGTGCGGAGGTTGTGGGGGTGGTTGTGGCCGTCGGTGTAGCTACAGCGCTCGTTCGCCGGTCGCGCACTAACACGTTCCAGCCGGTGGTGCTGGGTGCTACCAGATGGGCTGCGTTCGACAGGAAGGCAACGCGCTGTCCATCGGCTGAAATGGCCGGTTCACCGGAGGCGTTGTCCCCTTGGAGACCGTCGGAGGCGAGGGACACTCGGGTCGTGTCGTTCGTAAAGAGGTCCCGCAGGAAGACGTCGTATGTGCGATTCGAATCGTCGGAGGTTAGGTTGGTGGCATTAGACAGGAAGGCCACAAAGCGGCCGTTCGCCGAGATAACGGGCTCGCCGGAGGCGTTGTCGGCAGGGGTGCCATCGGATGCCACCGAGACGCGCGTAGTCAGCTGGGTGGCCATGTCGCGCACAAACACATCGAACGAACTGATACTGTCGTCGGGTACAAGCGTGCGGGCTATGGAGGTGAAGGCAATGAACCGACCGTCGGCCGACATCGACGCCGCGTAGGAGTCATTGTCGCCCTCGGTGTCGTCCGATGCCACCGAAACACGGGAGGTTTGGCGGGTGGTTCGATCGTGGAGAAACACATCGAGCACTCCGTTCACGTCGTTTTGCACAAGGTTACTGCCCATTGACGTGAATGCAAGGTAGCGGCCATCGGCCGAAATTGCCTGGCAGTAGGAGTCGCCATTAGCTTGCGTGCCGTCGGACGCAACCGACACCAGTGTGGTCTGGTTCGTCATGGTGTCGCGCACAAAGACGTCGTAAGCGGCGTTCGTGTCCCCGGCCACGAGGTTGCTGGCGCCGGACCAGAATGCAATGTACCGTCCGTCGGCCGATACTGCGCCCGGGTACGCATCGCCATTACCCTCGGTGCCGTCGGATGCGACTGAGACCCGAGCGGTCTGGTTCGTCTGGGTGTCGCGCACAAACACATCGGAATACCCGTTCGTATCACTACGCACCAAGTTGCTGGCATTCGAGGCGAACACCACGTACCGACCATCGGCCGAGATCGCAGTGAGGGTGGACTGGTCGTTTCCCTCCGTGCCATCGGAAGCCACCGAAACCCGAGTGGTCTGATTGGCAGTAGTGTCTCGCACGAAGACATCGAAAACACCATTCGTGTCGTTCGCGACAAGGTTACTGGCACTGGAGTAGAATGCCACGTATCGGCCGTCCGCCGACATCGCAGGAGGAAAGGAGTCTCCGTTAGCGCGCAAGCCATCGGAGGCCACAGAAGCTATAAAAGTGGAACTGTCTGCGGCGCTATCGGCCAGGATAGATTCGTGGTCGCGTCGCGTTTCCCACAGTGGCGCCAACGCAACGCAAATGCCCAGCAACAGCACTGCAAGGTACCCTACTGAGCGCGACATTCGCTAAGCCTTTCTCAGCACTGCCTGCCGGTCAACAAGCGTGAGAGCAACGTCCAAATGGTAGGCGCATATTCACGTGGCGTCAACGCTGGTGGCAGTTCTAGCGCCGCCGAGCCGATCGCCGGCGCCTTCACACAACGCTCACCCGGCGGGTTGGGTGTTCACCCGTTCCTCACACAGGGGCCGTTACCATATGGACAATCTGCTTGGAGGTCTTTGCGATGAGCGCTCTGTCCGGCCCAATCATCATCCCGCTTGATGGCTCTCCCCTTTCGGAGTCCATTCTGCCCTACGCGATCCCCGTGGCCCGGGCGCTGGGGCTACCGGTGTGCCTGCTGTACACCGTCGACCCACATAAGCTCTTGCTGCCCGAACCACCGCTGCCGCCGCGCCCCGAGGTTGCCGGCCTCGAGACCACTCCCGCCCAACCGGCGATCCCCTTGGAGCAGGCGGTGGACCAGGAGATGGGCAAAGGCCGCATGCACCTGGAGGGTGTGGCAGCGAATATCCGGGCAGCCGGCCTGACGGTGGAGGTGCAGACTCACGAGGGCGCCGCAGGCCCCGTCATTCTCGAGGCGGCCGCACGGGAGCATGCGGCGCTCATCGCCATGAGCACCCACGGACGGTCAGGCATCCAGCGGGTGATGCTGGGCAGCGTGACCGACCACGTGGTGCATAACGGGCACGTGCCAATGCTGGTCGCCCGCCCACCGCTGACCACAGAGTTCCACGCTGCACCCTGGTACCAGGTGGTGCTGCCGCTGGACGGCAGCGAGGGCGCGGAGCAGGCGGGGGTACCGGTGGCCGCGGCGGTGGCGAAAGCGCTCGGACTGCCACTCCACCTCTCCCGGGTGGTGCCGCCCCTGCGTATGGCCGCCACGGGCGTGCCGGGCGACGCATCGTGGATGGCGGTGGTTGCGGCCGACACAGAGCTACCGCTGCGCGAGGCCGACCAGTACCTGGCGGGCCTGGCGGGCAGGCTGGAAGCCGACGGCCTGCGCTGCGAGCGGTCGGTCATCGCCGGACTGCCCGAGGACGAGATCGGACGCATGGCCGAGCCCCACACCCTCATCGTTATGGCGACCCATGGCCGCACCGGCCTGGCCCGCATGGTGCTGGGCAGCGTGGCCGACAAGGTGATGCACCACGCCAACTCCGCTGTGCTGCTGGTGCCCCGCCACAAGTAGCCCCAGCGCTGAGCGAGAAGCGTGCGAACGGGTTCCGCCGCGAGATGCGACGCGCGCTCCTCATTCCTCCCCCTGCCTAGGGGGAGGCTAGGTGGGGGTAAGCCCAGCGTAAGCAAGCGCGACACGCCGACCAGAGGCAGAGCTATCGCATCTACATGCCCCGGTAGGTTAAGCACGAAACGGTGGTGTGACGGCCGGTTTCACCCCCCAAACCCCCTCAGAGGGGGTTCAAGGTACTCCTCCGGAGGAGTGAAAAATGGGGGGACACCCCCATACCCCCTGGCAAAGCGGGCGGCGGCCCGCTCTGCACTCACCTGCCAGACGCTGCCCACTGCGCAACGCACGAATTGAGATGCGATAGCCCTGGACCAGAGTCCGTCCGAACGCACGGCAGCGCCCCCCGTGGTAAGGCCCGCTAGTGGTGCGCCCGTAGGTACTGAATGATCTCCGCCATCGTGCGGCAGTCGATCTCGTTGTAGCGGGCGACCTCCTGCATGAGCGGCAGCGCATCGAGCGGCACATCGGCCGCCGCTGCTTCGTGGCCGCACCACCAGGCCGCCACCATCGCGCTCAGGCCGTCGGCCAGCCCGTCTTCCCAGTTGGTGCTGATGAGGCCATGGGCGTGCAACGCCCGCGCCACCGGCTTGAGGCCAAAGGCCAGCGCGCCCCGCACCACCACCGGCTCCGCCCGCACCACCTCGCCCAGAAAGTCGAACCAAGCAGGACGGTCTTGCTGCCACGCACCCGATTTGTCCTTGTGGCGCTCCACGGCCGAGTTATAGGCCGTTTCGAAGGTGCTCAGTTCCGCCTTCGACCAGTGGAACACCAGCGGGGCTGCCACGCCGGGCGCCAGCCGCTGCCGCACCGCCTCCATGTGCGCCAGCCAGCCATCAATGACGTCCGCCTCGGCGTCCTCCGTAAGCGCGCGCGCCGTGAAGCACTGGAACTGCCAGGCGCCGTCCTCCATGTGCCCACAGCCGATCATGAAGATCAGCGGCTGGCCGCCCCGCTCCGGAATGCGGCTGAAGTCGTCGTCCAGGTCGCTCACGGTCTCGAAGTCCACAAAGAACTCGACGCTCTGCGGCATGCGCCAGCGGTCTTCCGCAGCGCGGATGTGGGCGGGCTGCACCGGCGGGCCGTCCGTGTGTTGGTTCACGTCGAGCAGTGCGTGCAGCACCGGCTGCTGCTTCTCGCCATGCACGCCCAGGAGCGCCGGAGTACAACGGGGGTCGGGCCAGCGGGTGACACCGGCCCGATGGGCGGTGGCCCGGCGCTCCGCGCCCACCTGCCACAGCAGCGTCAGGTCGTCCAGTGCGTGCGCAATCTCCACCTTGGCGTGGTGCCACAGGCCGTCGCCGGAGCCGGTCATGTCGGGCCACAACTCCGGTACGCTGGGCGCCGGCAGCGCCTGCCACTCTGCGCCCTGGCGCCGCAACCGCCGCACCCACGCCACCGCCTCGGACACCAGGCCGGCCAGCGGGTCTTTATTGATGACGCCGGCTTGCACGATGGGGGCAAGCCGCTCCATACAGTTGGCGCCACGTGCGCCCTGGTTGCGCACCATCTGCTGCCAGCCACGGCCCAACAGGTACGACAGCGGCGGTGTATACCCCTGCAGCCGTCCCAGCGCCTGGCTGTAGAGGAAGAGTTGCGCCTTATAGGCCTTCGCCGAACCGGCGTTGCCCAACATCGACCCGGCGTTGAGGTGCAGCGTGGTGAACTTGATGTCGACCACACGGTAGTGCCAGCCCGCGCCCGGCAGGTCCGGCGCTGCCAGTCCGGCCTCCTCGGCGGGCAGCGCATCCGGGAACAGGCGGGCCAAGTGGTCGCTGCGCACCAGCAGGTCGGGGGCGCCGTAGGTGCGGCTCACCGCGTCGAACAGCACGCCCTGGTGAATGGCCGGCACGCCCTGGCACATGAGGTTGTAGGTCTCCCACCCCTTCGTCAGCCGCCGGATGTCCTCCCACCCGTCGGAGACGCGCGCCACCGGCAATAGGCCCCGCAGGTGTGAGAGCACCGCGGCCTCGAACTGCTGGCCTTGCCGCATGATGAAGGTGGTGAAGTCGTAGCGGGCATCGTAGCCGGGCAGTTCGTCGTCGCGCCGGAAGCCCTTGGCGCGGCCGTAGCGGTCGAGCCAGTCCAGCAGCGGGTCGCCCAGCATCCAATTGCGGGTGCGGCCGGCGCTCACCCATTCGCGCCAGCCGTCCGCGTCGTCGGGGAAGACGTTGCGGCCGTCGGCGTCGTAGGTGAGTGCGTCTAGGCCCATGGGACACCAGCGGTGCGAATGGGCCGAATCAGGCCCCACAGCGCGGCGGCCCATCGCATCGCTGCCCCATTCGTTATGTCATGCTGAGGTTCCGAACCGAAGCATCCCTTTCGCGCCAGTTGACCATACGCCGCTGAAAGGGATACTTCGTCGTCGAACTCCTCAGCATGACATGACCTCAGGGGGCCTTCGGAACCGAAGGCCGCGGGGGCTGCAGCCCCTCGAATTGAGCCTATCAATGCGACGCCGTTCCCGCCGGGGGCCGGGCGCCCGGCCCCACACCGTGCAACTGCTCCACCCGAACGTTCGGGTAGCGTAGCGCCGCCACGATGGCGCCCACCGCCAGCACCGCCACGCCGGCGAACACCAGATGCAACGAGCCGCTGAGCGCCGTCTGCAACGCCACCAGGGTGGCCGGGTCGAAGGTGGCCCGCACGCTGGGCTCCAACAGCGACGTGACTTCAGCGATGGCACTGCGGCCGCCGGTCAGCGGCAGGTGCAGGCCGTCCAAACGCTGCGCCAGGTCGCCGGCCAGCATGGCGCCCAGCACTGTGACCGCCACGCTGCCGCCCATGGTGCGGGCAAACAGGTTGGTGCTGGTGGCCACGCCGCGCTGCGACCACTCCACCGAGTTCTGCACCGCGATCACCGTCGCGAGCGTGGAGAACCCCAGGCCGAGCCCAGTGACGCCGGTCAGTCCCGACACCACCCACAACGACGTGGAGCGGTCGATGAACGCCATGGGGATGCTGCCCAGCGCAATGGCGCCGACGCCCGCCAGCAGCGCCGGCCGGAACCCCCATGCGAGGATCACCCGCCCGCCCACCATGCTGCCCAGCGGCCAGCCGATGGACATGGGGATGAGCAGCGCCCCAGCAGTGGTGGCGGTGCCGTTGTACACGCCCTGGATCAGCAGGGGCAGGAAGCTGGTGGTGACGAACTGCAGCCCGCCGATGAGCAGGGTGGCGACGGTGGCCACGCTGATGACGGGGTTCTTGAAGATGCTGAGCGGCAGCACCGGCTCGGCCGCCCGCTGTTCATTGAACACGAACGCGACGCTCAACACCACGCTCGCCACCACCAACCCTACCGTGGTGGCGGCGCCGGCCTCGATGCCACCGCCCCTGGTGGACGTGGCCAGTAGCAGCGCCGTGATAGCGCCAGTCAGCAGCGCCGCACCGCTCAGGTCCAACTGATGGTCGCGGTGCACCACCCGCTCCGGGAAGTACCGGGCCAGCATGACGCAGGCGGCAATCCCAATGGGCACATTGAGATAGAAGATGTAGCGCCACGACACGAGGTCGGTGAGCACGCCGCCCACCGCCGGCCCGGCGATGCTGGCCACGCCCCACACCGCCGAGAAGATGGCGTTGAACTTGGCCCGCTGCTCCACCGTGAACACATCGCCGATCATGGTGATGACCAGCGGCTGCACCGCCCCGGCGCCGAACCCCTGCAGCGCACGGAACAGGATGAGCTGCTCCATGCTCTGCGCCACGCCGCACAGCGCCGACGCCACCAGGAAGATGGCGACCCCGGTGTAGAACACGGGCAGACGTCCATACAGGTCGGCCAGCTTGCCATAGATGGGCACCGTGACGGTGGACGTGAGCAGGTAGCTGGTGAACACCCAGCTATACAGGCTCAGGCCGCCCAACTGGCCCACGATAGTGGGCATTGCGGTGCCCACCACCGTCTGGTCCAGCGCGGTGAGGAAGGTGGCCGTCATCAGGGCCACCACGATGAGCAGGGTCTGCCGGCGGTCGAGCGCCGGCGCCGTTGCGGCCTGGGTCATGACACCTGGGAGGTCGTCAGCTCGTTGCCGCCGTCGACCGGCACCACCGTGCCCGTGAGCCACGCCGCCTCGTCACTGGCGAAGAACAGCGCCGTCCACGCTAGGTCGGCGGCCGAGCCTCCCCGCCGTAGCTCCGGATTGGGCAACGCAACGCGGGCATCATCGAACACGCCACCCATGCCGTTGGGGCACAGGCAGATGACGCGGATGTTGTCCTTGCGGTACGACAGCGCGGTGTTCTGCGTCAGGCCGATGAGCGCCGCCTTGGCCGCCGCGTACCCGGCGTGGCCCCGCGCCCGAATGTCGTAGCTGGCCGAGAGGTGGATGATGACGCCGCGCCCGTTCCTGCGGAAGGCCGGAATGGCGTACTTGGTGCACAGGTAGGCCGGCTTCAGGTTGATGTCGGTCAGGTAGTTCCAGTCGCTCATGGGCGTCTCGTGCAACTGCAGGCCGCGGCCCGCCGAGTCGCCCAGGTTGTTGAACATGATGTCGACTTTGCCATAGGTGGCCTCGGTGAACGCCACCATCTTCTCCACGCCCTCCTCGGTGGTCAGGTCGCCGGTCACCAGGCTGGCCTCGCCACCGACGGCCTTGATGCGGTCGACGATGACCTGCAGCGGGCCCTCCCGCCGGGCCGACACCACCACCTTCGCGCCCTCCTGGGCGAACAGCATTGGGGTCGCCACCCCCATGCCGCCGCCGGCGCCCGCAAACACCGCAACCTTGCCTTCCAGTCTCACGCCGCGCACCTCCGGGGAATTCTCTGCTTGGGGAGTGCTGTGAGTTTAGCAGGAAGCGGCGAGGGCGCGCCGCCGCATGAGCGTCTGCTAGACTCGGTGAATGGAACCTGCCCAATTCGCCAAGGCTCTTCAACTCGGGTTGGGGCGCGCTATCTTGTGGCTGCAAGAGCATGACGCTGCGCCCTACCGTGACGCCATTCTGGAGTGCTGCCTGCACAACACCGCCTACGACCCGCAGGTGGAGGGGATTCGCGTCGACTACCTATTGGAGGTCATGGCCCTAACGGGCGACAGACCTTGGTTCGAACAGCGAGTGCTCGATGCGCTGCGGGAGCCGCCCGGGGATGCCGAACCCGCATACGAGGTGGTGTGGGACATTTATCAACTGTGCGAGCTTGCTCTTGAATTCGCTCGAGGCGGCGATGAGGCTGCGCGCGTTGCGCTTTACCAGCGGTTCGAGGCACATGCCCAAACAGGATACGATCTCGGCGCGATCCAGATCATCTCGCTAGACGGCCTGCAGGGGTTCCTACATGTCGCCGCCAAGCTAGGTGGGCATCCGAACAAGCACTCCTTCACGGGTGTCCTCTCTCCTGCGGACGTGGCGGCGCGCAAGGTAGGCGAGGAGGCCTTTGCGACGGCAATTGGTGAAGCCCGCCGTTCGGATGCAACGATTGCCGCTTACGTGGACTGGGCGATTGGCGCGGCCCTGTGGCCGGTCTCTGACAGGCCCTCGGCGCCTGCGGTGGGGGCGACCGCCGAGCCGAAGAGGGTTCGTACAGGCGGCCCATTAGACAGCCTTACCTACGCTGAACTGCGGGATGGTATTGTTTCGGGGCGGAGTGACTTTACCTATATGAACCTTAGGCGGTGGGCAAAGGCGGCAGGTACAGAAGCACTACTTGCCGCGGCTCTGGGACTTGAGTCTGAACGGGACCCCGACCGGCTACTGTGCTATCTGTACATCTTTACCCAGCGGGCTTACCCACTCGAACTCAGCACTATACTCAACCTCGCGCGACACGATCAGACCGAGGTTACATGGCGCGCTGGGCAGGCGCTCGAAATGTTCGAGCACCCGGATGTGCGGCAGTTGGCGTTGGATTATCTCACTAGCCCGGAACGGGGTTCGTGGGCCGTGGATCTCTTGGTTCGGAACTACGCTGTTGGTGATGCGCCCCTGATTCGGCAAGGGCTACGCGCCCAGCGGGACCAATGGCATCAGCACGGCTTTGGTATCGGTGTCCGGCAGCTCTTCGAGACGCACCGTGAACCGGAATTGGTGCCTACGCTACTCGATTTGTACGAGCTTGGGCCTTGCTCGTTCTGTCGCCAGCATGTACTCGAACTCCTGCACGAGTTCGGGGCATTGCCTGACTGGATGTTGCGCGAGGCAGTATTCGATTCGTACGACGAGACCCGCGAATGGGCTCGCGCCTTGCCCCATCTACCCTCATCCAATTGACACACCCCCTCGATCGCTGCATACTTCCAACCACTTAGCACCTCAACTAGTTCTGGCCTTGAACCAAAGCCGCGAAGGAGCTGCCACCCATGCTGTCCCTCGAAGAGAACGAGCTGTTGACCAACACCAACCCCGGCACGCCGATGGGCGAGCTGTTCCGCCGGTTCTGGATTCCGGTGGCCCTCTCCGAGGAGATCCCGGGCCCCGATTGCGACCCGGTGAAGGTGAAGATCCTCGGCGAGGACCTCATCGTGTTCAAGGACAGCGAGGGCCGGCCGGGGCTGGTGGACGCCTACTGCCCGCACCGCGGCGCCCCCATGTTCTTCGGCCGTAACGAGGAGAGCGGGCTGCGCTGCGTGTACCACGGTTGGAAGTTCGATGTGGAGGGCAACTGCACCGACCTGCCCAACGCCCCCGAGGGTGAGACCTTCAAGAACAAGGTGCGCATCACTGCCTACCCCTGCGTCGAGGGCGGCGGCATGGTGTGGGCCTACATGGGCCCGAGCGAGAAGCAGCCACCGGTGCCCGCCTTCGAGTTCATGGGCCTGCCCGAGAGCCACTGGTACACCAAGAAGTTCCGACTGGAGTGCAACTGGTTGCAGGCGCAGGAGGGCGACTTCGACCCCAGCCACGGCCGCTTCCTGCACACCACGCTCGATAACAACAACAGCAACCCCGGCAACCGGGTGAATGGCTTGAACCTGGGCGTGGCCACCGGCAACCAGTACTACGGTTACTACAACGTGGAAGAGACCGACACCGGCATGCTGTTCACCACCGTGCAGCAGATGAGCAGCGGCAAGATGCAGGTGGGCGTGCTGCCCTGGATGATGCCCATGTTCTGCGTGCCGGGCACCGCCGGCATCACCATGTTCAGCAGCAACATGCGGGTACCCATCGACAACACCAGCACGATGTTCTTCCGCCTGCGCTGGAGCCGCGAGCCCATCGCCGAGAGCGAACTGCGCGAGTACAAGCAGGGCGGCTACGTGTACCCCAAGATGCTCCCCGGCACCTGGAAGACCGAGGCCAACATCTTCAACGACTACAAGATCGACCGGGTGGCGCAGCGCAACTACAGCTACACCGGCATCAAGAGCTTCCCGCTGCAGGACATTGCGATGATGGAGAACCAGTGGGGCCCGCTGGCCGACCGCCGCAAGGAACACCTCACCAGCGCCGACGAGGGCATCATCCGCATCCGCCGCCGCCTCATCCGCACCGTGCGCGCGCTGATGGAGGGTCAGGAGCCGAAGGAGCCTTGGCACGCCGAGGGCTTCCGGGCCAACCGTGCCCGCATGGTCATCGCCGCCGATGGCGACATCGCCGCGGCGATCGTGAAGGTGAAGGCGGCAGCCCTTGCGAACGAGGTGCCCGCAGGCCTGGTCTCGCTGTAGCTACCGACAACGGAACCGGGCTGCCTAAAGGCAGCCCGGTTTCTCGCCCCCCAGGACACCTGCCACCAATCACCGCCACCCTCATGCATCCCTCACGCCAATCCAATTGTGGCCGCCGCCACCGGGCCGCATACTCGCGACAGTTGATCGCTCACGCATTACCGGGCGGTCGCATCCTGTCGCAGAGGAGCCCCCGACCATGCTGTCCCTTGAAGAAAATGAGCTGCTCACCAATACCGACCCCGGTACGCCCATGGGCGAGCTGTTCCGGCGGTTCTGGATCCCGGTAGCGCTCTCGGAAGAAATCCCCGGCCCGGACTGCGACCCCGTACGTATCAAGATCCTCGGCGAGGACCTCATCGTGTTCCGCGACACTGAGGGCCGGCCGGGGCTGATGGATGCCTACTGCCCGCACCGCGGCGCCCCCATGTTCTTCGGCCGCAACGAGGAGAGCGGGCTGCGCTGCGTGTACCACGGCTGGAAGTTCGACGTGGACGGCAATTGCACCGACCTTCCCAACGCCCCCGAGGGCGAGACCTTCAAGAACAAGGTGAAGATTGCCGCCTACCCCTGCGTCGAGGGCGGCGGCCTCATCCTGGCCTTCATGGGCCCCAAGGACAAGCAGCCCCCCGTCCCCGACTTCGAGTGGCTGGACCTGCCGTCGTCGCACTACTACACCAAGAAGTTCCGCCTAGAGTGCAACTGGCTGCAGGCGCAAGAGGGCGATTTCGACCCCAGCCACGTGCGGTTCCTGCACAGCACGCTCGACAATAACAACAGCAACCCCGGCAACCGCGTCTCGGGTCTGAACCTGGGCATTGCGGGCGGCCGTCAGTACTTCGGCTACTACAGCATGGAGGACACCGACTCGGGCATGCTGTTTAGCAGCGTGCAGGAGATGAGCAGCGGCAAGATCTCGGTGAGCGTGCTGCCGTGGATGATGCCGGCGTTCTGCGTGCCCGGCGTGGCCGGCCTGCAGATGTTCAGCAGCAACATGCGCATCCCCATCGACAACACCAGCATGATGTTCTTTCGCCTGCGCTGGAGCCGCGAGCCCATCCCCGAAAGCGAACTGCGCGAGTACAAACAGGGCGGCTACGTCTACCCCGAGATGATCCCCGGCACCTGGAAGACCGCCGCCAACGTGTTCAACAGCTACCAGATCGACCGGGTATCCCAGCGCAACTACAACTACACCGGCATCAAGACCTTCCCGTTGCAGGACATCGCCATGATGGAGGACCAGTGGGGCCCGCTGGCCGACCGCCGCAAGGAACACCTCACCAGCGCCGACGAGGGCATCATCCGCATTCGGCGCCGCCTCATCCGCACCGTGCGCGCGCTGATGGAAGGCATTGAGCCCAGCGAGCCGTGGCACCCGGAGGCCTTCCGAGCCAACCGCGCCCGCATGGTGCTGCCCGCCGGCGCCAACATCGACGAGGCCGTCGCCAAAGCCAAGGCGGCCGCCCTCAGCCACACCGTCCCCGCCGGCATGCTCACCATCTAACCACCTCCACGACACACCGAAGGGGCTGCCAGCGTGGCAGCCCCTTCGGTGTGTGCTCGGATTACTCAGACCCGTGTGTGCCGAGCCGGTCGAACGTCTGCCTGGGTAGCTTGGGGGGCAAGCGGTTGACGTTCGGCACGCCTCTAGAACGGATACCCCTTCGCCCCCAGTAGGCCCTTCAGCGCCGAAATCTCGCCGGTGTGGTTGGCGATATGGGCGGCCATCACGTTGGCCACGTAGGCCGCCACCGGCATAGGGTCGGTGAACCGCGGGTCCACCAACCGCTCGAACTCCTCGTCATCCGCAGCGTCGAGGTACGCATCGGTAGCGGCGTACACCGTCTTGGCGAACTCACGCAGCGGGGGCAGGTCCACCCGCACCCGGCGCGCCCAACCCGCCCACTCCAAGCCGTGGTCGCCCACCGGAGGCTCCTCGCTTAGGCCGATGCGCAGGCCCCACCCCGGTTCGGGCATCTCGATGTCGCCGATGATGATGGCGTGCAGCATGCCGTATTCGCTGAGCACCGCATGGGCGTAGGTGGCGCCGATGGGGTTGGCCACGCCCGATGGCAGCCAATTGGCGGCGTTGGCCGTCACATCGTTCACCGTCATCTCGAACACATTGTGCACGGTCTTCATCAGGCCACGTAGCAGGGTGGTTTGGTCCACAGGGCACCTCCTGGGGGTTGGTGCTTGACGTGCCGAGGCACCGGTCGTTGGGTGGCCGGCGCCTCGGTGGATGTGTCCGTTGGGTGGCTAGAAGGGGTAGCCCTTTAGGCCTTGCTCGCCCTTGAGCGCAGAAATTTCGCCGCAGTGGTTGGCCACGTGGCCGGAGAGCAGGTTGCCCACAAAGGCCGCCGGCGACATGTCGGGCAGCATCCCCGACAGCGGGTGCTTGCCCACCTTGTCCAGCTCAGCGTCGCTGGCCGAGGCGAGGTAGGCGTCGGTGTTGGCATACACCGCCTGGGCATAGGCTCGCAGCGCCGTCAGATCGACGCGTACGCGGTGTGCCCAGTCGCTCCAACCAGTACCCGAGGCCGGGGGCGGGGGCTCGCTGACGCCCATCTTGCCGGCGAATGTGGACGCGCCGATAGGCGCCGTCCCCCGCAGGCCACTCAAGAGGAAGTCCTCGCCGATGATCACGTGGGCATACATGGCCCCAATGGGTACGGCCTGCCCCGGCGGCGACCAGTGGGCGACCTCTCCGGTCACATCGGCCATGGTCCCTTCCAAAATCTGATGGTTAGTGTCCATCATGCTGCGCAAGAGCGCACGTCCGTCCAGCATAGCGTCCCTCCCGGTGATTGTTGTGTTCGGTCCCGCCTTAAGATACGGCAGCGGGTGACGGCTGGGCCACCGCTAGAAGGGATACCCCTTCAACCCCTGCAGGCCCTTCAGCGTCGAGATCTCGCCGATGTGGTTGGCGATGTGGTTGCACATGATGGTGGCGATGAAGTGCGCTGCGGGCATGGGCGGACGGGTCGCAATGTGCGGGGTCACCATGCGGGCCAGCTCCGCCTCGTCGGCATCCGCCACGTAGCGCTCCAGGTTGCCATGTACGGCCTGGGTGTAGGTGCGGAAGGCCGGCAGGTCCATGCGCAGCCGGCGGGCCCACTGGTCCCACGAGACACCGGGCTTCTCGCGGTTCTCGCTCAGGCCGGTCTTCGTGGCCCACTCGCCGTCGCAAAGTTGGATGGCGCCGCCCATCAGCACCCGGTGGTACATCATGTCCTCGCCCGTCACCACATGGGCGTACAGCGCCGAGATGGGGTTGGCGATGCCGGGCGGCACCCAGTGCAACACCTCCGCTGACGTGTCGGCGGTGAGCGCCTGCAGCACTTCATGGTTGCGCTTCACCAGCGCTTCGATCAAAGGCTTCATTTCCATGTGAGTACTCCTCGTAACGGGTTTCTGGTCGCGGGGCGCTGCGCCGCCAGGGCGCTGGCCGTTCTGCGCGTGATTACTTTACCGGACGAAGGTCGGTTGCGGCCCCGCCCACCATGTCATTCTGAGCCTCCGAGGCGAAGAATCCCTTCGCCCGTGAGCACATGTACCCCCCAACTCGAGAGGGATGCTTCGTCGACTGCGGCTCCTCCGATGAAAATAGGCCATTGGTAGGTTCGGTCCAGCACCGATGCCTTCGACAGGCTCAGGCAACGGTGCGCTCCGCGTGACCTGCCGGTGGCGACTGTCGCCCCTTTTTAGTGGTGATGGCGGCCCGTTGCCCCAACGCCAGGCCGTTGGCGGGGCTAAGGCTGCTGCCCGCCTTTCTAGAACGGGTACCCCTTCAGCCCCTGCAGGCCCTTGAACGCCGAGATCTCGCCGCAGTGGCTGGCGACGTGTTGCAGCAGGACGCCGGCGGTGAGGTCGGCGATGGGCATTGGCCGCTGCTGGCCGACCAGGCGTTCTAGGGTGGCCTGATCCGCGCCCGCCAGAAAGGCGTCGGTGGCGGCGTATACCGCCTGCGCGTACTGGCGGGCGGCAGGCAGGTCCACCCGCACCTCGTGGGACCACGCGTCCCAACTCTCGGGCAGGCGCGGCGGCAGCGTGGCGCATCCCGTCCGTCCCGCCCATGAGGACTCGGCCAGCGTGGCGGCGCCCTGGAACGAGCCCTGCACGAAGCGGTCCTCCGTCACCAGAATGTGGAAATACTGCGCACCGATGGGTATGCCGCGACCGCCGGGCGTCCACAGCGCCTGCTCGGCGGTCACATCCGCCATCGTGCCCTCCAGCACGTTGTGGGCCAGGCCCAGCGCCGTCCGCAGCACCGACTGCACGTCCATAGTTGTGTCCTTCTCTCCCGGTGCTAGTTGGCGGCGCCCCACACCTGCTTGGCCACGTCCACCACCAGCTTCATCTTGGCCCACTGCTCGTCCTCGGTCAGCAGGTTGCCCGGGGCGGTGGAGGCGAAGCCGCACTGCGGGCTGACCGCCAGGTCGTCGAGCGGCATGACCTTGGCCGCCGCCTCCACCCGCTTCACCATGTCGGCCTGGCTCTCCAGCGCCGCCACCTTGGTGCTGATGATGCCCAGCACCACCTGCTTGCCCTTGGGCATGAACCGCAGCGGCGCAAAGCTGCCCGACCGCTCGTCCTCGTACTCCAGCAGGTAGCGGTCCACGTCCAGCGTGGTGAACATCTTCTCCGCGATGGCGTCGTAGCCACCCTGGGCATACCACTGGCTGCGGTTGTTGCCGCGGCACAGGTGGATGGCCAGCACCACGCCCGGCCGGCGGGCGCCCTCCAGGCAGGCGTTGTCGGCGCGGATCGCCTCGTCGAGCGCGGCGTCAGGGTCCATGCCCATCTCATTTTTGATGAAGTCGCGCCACTTGGGGTCGCAGTAGTAGCTGTAGCGGGGGGCGTCGAGCTGGATGTACTTCACGCCCTCGTCCACCAGCGCTGCAATCTCGGCCTTGATGACCGGCACGATGTCCCACAGCATGGCCGACGGCGTGGCGTACACCTTGTCGGTGATGCCCTTCTTGAACGAGATGGCCGGGAACTGGTTGGCGGTCGGCAGCGTCATCTTGATGTCGCCGGGGGCGTGCTGCTTCAGGAACGCCGTCTCGTGGGCCGTCATGCGGCGCTTGGCCCGGATCTTGCCGGTAACGACGCCCAGCGGCGTGGCGACGGTACTGGCGGCGCCCTGCCAGGAGCGGTGCACCGTGGTGTCGTCGTTCACGCCCTCCACGCTGTCGTTGAAATCGCTCATGAAGGTGGCGCGGCGCACCTCGCCATCGGTGAAGATGCTGAACCCCAGGTCCTGCTGTTTCTGCAGGATGGCGAGCGCGGCTCGGTCCTCCAGCGTCCTCACCTGGTCGGCGGGCACGTGGAAGTCGTCGCGGGCCCGCAGCAGTTCGGCGGGCCGCAGGAAGCTGCCCAGGTGGTCGGCGCGGTACGGTGCTGGCATGGTGTCCCTCCCTCTATCGGTGCTCTTAATGTCCTGTTGGCGATTGTAGTCCTTGGTGAAACGGCGGTTCCGATCCGTCACACTTCGGTTATTCGTCATTGCGAGCCGTCCGACGGCGTGGCAATCGTGTCGTCGGAGCGTTGGCGAGCAGTAGGTTACTGCGACACCACGGTTGCCACGGCGGCTTTGCCGCCTCGCAACGACGATCGTTAGCGCGCTCGGCGGATCGGGTTCACCAGCTTGCCGATGCCCACCAACTCCGACTCCAGCACATCGCCCGCCTTCAGGTACCAGGAGCCGGGGCCGTTCCAGCCGATGGCGGTGCCGGCGGGGCTGCCGCTGCTGATCATGTCGCCGGCCTGGAACCCGACCCGGCTGAACCACGCCACCTGCCGCGGCACCCGGTACACCTGGTCGTGGGTGTTGGAGTCCTGCCGCACCTCGCCGTTGACGGTGGTGAGGATGCGGATGTTGTGCGGGTCGGGCACCTCGTCCTTGGTCACGATCCAAGGGCCGAGCGGGGCGGCGGTCGGAAAGTTCTTGCCGATGAGGATGTTGCCGTCCTTGCGCTCAGCGGCCTGCACGTCGCGCGCCGACACGTCGTTCATCACCGTGTAGCCGAACACGTAGTCGGCCCAGTGGTCCTCGGGCACGTTGTCGCAGTCCTGCCCTATGACGGTCACCAGCTCGTTCTCGTAATCGAGTTGGCGGGTCCAGGCCGGCTTGCGCACTGCCTCACCGTGGGCAATGAGCGAGCTGTTGAGTTTGATGAAGGCGTTGGGGTTGCCGGGCGGCCGGTCGCCCACCTCGGCGATGTGCTCCGAGTAGTTGCGCCCCACCGCAATGATCTTGCCGGGCACGTAGGGCAGTCGGATGCGCACCGCGTCCATCGCATGGGCGCCTGCCGCCGGCCGCCCGCCCTTCACCGCGGCCTCGGCGGCGTCCACCGCGGCCCGCACTGCGTCGAGCGCGGCCGGCCCGCCCTGGATGCACCGCAGCAGGCTGGGCGCCACGCCCTCCGCCCCCGTCAGGTCCAACACCTGCCCGTTGGACAGCACCGCACCGAAACGGTCACGCCGCGAAGGCGGCAGTCGGAACGTCAGCAATTTCATCGAAAGCTCCTGATAGAACAATAACGAGTGCCGTGTCCGACCAATGACGGCTTGGATTGGGCTTGTAGCGCGGGGGCTTGTCCCCCGCCACTGGCCCGGTTGTTACCGCCACCGGGCGTTCACGTCGGTGGCCGGCGGGGGACAAGCCCCCGCGCTACGTCCGGAGGACCGGCCAGACTTCATAGCTTCCCTAGACCGTGGCCACCATAAACAGGCGCAGGAACGGGTAGAGCGTGCAACCATCGGGGCGCAGCGGGTAGGCGGTCCGCAGGCGTTTGGTGTATTCGGCCAGGAAGGTGGCCCGCTCAGCGTCAGGCAGGCCGAGCAATGCCGGCCGCAGCCCCGACCCCTTCACCCACTCCAGCACCGGGTCCGGGCCCTGCAACACCTGCAGGTACTCGGTCGACCAGATGTCGAGGCCGGTGGTGCAGCCCACCAGCGAGTCGTAGTAGGTGGAGCCCTGCGCCACCCAGTCGCGCGCCATCTCGCGCCGCAGGCTCCCCGGCCCTAACGGGGCGCCATTGTGCCCGCCGTCGGCCAGCGTCTCGCGCATCAGGCGGTGGCTGGGCATGCCCCAGCTCAGCGGCATCTGCACCGCCAGCACCCCACCCGGCTTCAGGAACCCGGCCAGGCGCGGGATCAGCACCTCGTGCCCCTCCACCCACTGCAGCGTGGCGTTGGAGTAGATGATGTCGGGCCGCTCGGCGGGCTCCCAGGTGGCGATGTCCGCCTCGATCCACTGCACCGACCCGGGCAGTTTGCCCGCAGCGTCCAGCATCTCGCGCGAGTTATCGAGGCCGTACACCCTCGCTCCCGGCCACCGCTCGGCCATCAGACAGGTGATCTGGCCGGTGCCGCACCCCAGGTCGTACACCACCTGTGGCGACTGGTGGTTGATGCGGTCCAGCAACTCCAGCGCCGGCCGCAGCCGGTGGTCGGAGAAGCGCAAGTACTGGTGCGGGTCCCAGTGACTGCCGGCGGCCTGCCCGCTGCTGGTGACCTGCGTCATCGGCCGCTCCGGTCGCGCACCGGTATCGGCCTCGGCGCCGGCCGCATGTTCCGCACCCCGGCGACCACGCTCGCTATGCCGGCTAGCAGCGCCGCCAACGCTACCAGGGTGAGGTCGTCGCCGGTGTTGGGCAGGCGGGCGGGCACGGCGGGGCCCACGGGGGTGGGCCTCAGCTCGGGCAGCGGCACTAGGCGGGCGGCCGTCGGCGTGAACACCCGGCCGCCACCCACCGCGGTCAACTCGTACTGCACCGCCACCTTCGGCAGCGACGGGCAACACAGCGCATCACTGTCGGCGTAGCGGGTGAAGGTGGCATCGATAATGGCGCCCGGACGGATGGTCGGGGTGCCGTCGAGCATGCCGTCGAAGCGGGAGTTCATGGTCACCGGCGAGAGCGTGCCGGCAAAGCGGTCGCCAACGAAGGCAAAGGCCTGGTAGGCCCATGGGCGGCACATGCCGTCGTACCAGCCGTTGGCCACCACCACCGTCACGTCCGACCACTGGGCGGCGGGCCAGTAGCTTTCCAGCCACCAACCGGCCGCCGCCACCTGCTTTTCGGCCTCGTTCGCAGGACCGCGCTGCTGGCGGCGGCACATGGCCTGCACGTCCAGCGGCGCGCCGGTGCGGGTATTGGTCTGCACCGGCGGACGCGGTACCCCGGCATCGGGTCCGTTCCAGCGCACCAACGGCGTGTCGAGCCAGATGGGCCCAGCGGCATGGGCACTGACGGCAGAGTAGAGCAACGGCAGGGTCGCCAGCACCGCCGCAGCGGCAGCTCGCAGCAGGGTCGAGGGGAACATGGGCACCATCTTCTAGTTCATGGCCTTCAGCAGGCCGCCGACGCCGAAGCGCTCACCGATCTTGGTCATGTTGTTCCAGGTAGAATCTTCCACCTCAATGCCGGCTTGCGCCCGTTTCACCGAGGTCAGGTACTCCAACTCGCCGGGGTAGTAGATCTCCTTGAAGCCCTCGGCCAGCGGCGTCTCCTTGAGGAACTTCACGAAGTCGCGCACCTGGTCTTTGAACTCCTGGATCGGCTGGAAGGTGGCGGGGTCGATGACCACCATGAACGAGCCGTCGTTGTGGCGGCCGAACGGGTCGATGCCGAAGCCGAGCCCCGGCAGAATGGACGCCAGCGTCTCCACCGCGAAGGAGAGGCCGTAGCCCTTGTGGCCCTCCGGCCCGCCCAGCGGCAGAATGCACCCGCCGTCGAAGAACGCGTTGGGGTCGGTGGTGGCCCGGCCCTCCTTGTCCAGCGCCCAGCCGGCGGGGATTTGTTGCTTGCGGGCCCGCGCCAGGCCGATCTTGCCGTTGGCCACCGCACTGGTCGCCATGTCGATGGTCACCGGCCCCGGCAGGTCGCTGGGGAAGGCGATGCAGATGGGGTTGGTGCCCAGCCGCGCGGTGCGGCCGCCGAAGGGCGCCACGATCTTGGGCGATTGCCCCGAGTCGCACATCATCATTGCGATGAGGCCCTGGCTGCTGGCCATCTGCGGGTAGTCGCCCACCCGGCCCACGTGGCTCTGCTCGCGCACCACGCCCACGCCCACGCCCAGCGTTTTGGCCTTCTCGATCACCAGGTTCATGGTGAACTCGGAGACCACCGGCCCGAAGCCCCAGCCGCCGTTCACGAACACCGCGCCGGGCGACTCCCGCATCACCACCGGCTGCTGCTTGGGCATGATGTGGCCCTTGTCGATGCGGTCGATGTAGGAGGCCATGAGCTGCACGCCGTGGGAGTCGTGGCCCACCAAGTTGGCCTGGGCCTGGTGGCGGGCCACGGTGGCTGCGTCGACGGGCGATGCGCCGGCGGCGTGGTAGACGGCGGTAGCGAAGGCTTCGAGGTCCTGGTAGGCAATCGTAGGCATGCGGGGCTCCTGAGGGTGGAGTGGCTGCGGCGGCGGCGAACGGAAGTATAGCACGGCGCCCCAGCGCGCTGACTGGACGGCTGAAACCTCAGCCCGTTTTTGGGGTTCTCTCTATTTGAGGAAGGACACCGATGCGGTCAAGGCGTTCTTCCAGGGTCGCGGTGTCACCACCGACGAGGTGGCATTCTCGCCGGTGCTCATGACCCCATTGCTGGAAAATTGCGGCAACCCGCCCCGCGCCGGATGTACCAACAGCCCCATCGCATACCGTCTACGGCAGAACATTGAGATCAATTCAAAGGATGTTGATAAGATAACTCGCGTTGCGCAGACGTGAGTCCGCTCATCAACCAGGGGGTGGTGTTCTCGACGGTTGCCACGCCGGCTTCGCCTCCTCGCAACGGCGAATGTTGGTGCTCCGGTTCCTTCTCCCCTCGCGGGGGAGGGCTAGGGTGAGGGGGCCGGCCCAACGGCCCAACGGCCAAACGCACCATACCCACCCAAGCGCGGGCCATCAGTCGCCCGCCATCGTCCCTCATTGCACGTAGGTCTTCAGCGTGCCGCCATCCCACAGCTCCGGGTGCACAAACACGTCGGCCCGTACCTCCGGCATGTCCAGGTAAAAGTCCTTGAACGGGATCAGGCACGAACTGGGGCGCACCAAGTACACGTCTGGATGCATGGCGGCGAAGGGTTCCACACCCTGCTCCAGCGCCTTCGCCCCGCGGATGAGCCCGCGCCGCATGGCGATGACCGCAGCGTCGGTGGTGCCCAGATGCTCCTGGCTGCGGTTCACGATGGCTCCCATGGTCTCCATCATGGCCGCGTCCTCCGCCCGCCCGCTGTCCTGGCGTATACCGCTGAACCGCGCCGTGCGCTGTAGTTCGCGGTCGATCATATAATCGTTGTCTTTGTTATAGAGGGCGCGCCAGGTGCCGGGAATGAGATTGCGGCAGGCCTTCAATTCGAAGTCAGCGTCCATGTCCACGGGACGGTGGTTGGGGTTCCACTTCAGCAGGATCACCCACGTCGACTCGTCGTCGCGCGGCACCCAGGCGCCCCAGCGCACGTCGGAGTTGGGCTCCCGTGGAATGAGCGTGAACACCGGCTGCAGCCAGTGGCTGATGCGCCAGTAGGCCATCTCGTCGCCCACCGGCCGCTGCGCCCCGATGTTGATGCCGAAGTCGCTGGGGGTGATGAAGAAGCGGGCCCAGCGGTTGCCGTACTGGTACTTGCCGCCCAGCGTGCCCGCCGTCTTCGCCTTCTCGGCGGCGTCCAGCGTGGAGTGCAGGAAGGCGGCGTGGGTGGTATCGATCTCGCCCTCGATGGCCTGCACGTAGTTGCACTCGTAGATGATCTTGGCCGTGAACAGCCAGTCGTCCTGCACGTCCAGAAACTCGAAGTGCGGCAGCGGCGGCTCCAGGTGGCGCGGCCCCATGTATACCCAGATGAGGCTGGACCGTTCGACCGCTGGGTAGGCGGTGGCACGGATCTTGTGCTTGAAGTTGGACTCGGCGGGCTCATTCGGCATGTCGACGCAGGTACCCTCAGCGTCGAACTTCCAGCCGTGGTACACGCAGCGCAGGCCGTCCTCTTCGTTGCGGCCAAAGAACATGCTGGCCCCCCGGTGCGGGCAGGCCTGCGCCACCACACCCACCCGGCCCGAGGTGTCGCGGAACGCCACCAGGTCCTCGCCCAGCAGGCGCAGCTTCACGGGGGCGCCATCGGGCTCTGCCAGTTCCTCTTTCAGCATGGCAGGCAACCAGAAACGGCGCAGGTAGGCGCCCATTGGCGTGCCCGGCCCCACCCGGCATAGGTAATCATTCTCGGCGTGCGTCAGCATGGTTGTCCTCCCGTGCATTCGATGGCCGCAGCGTAGATAGCGGCCTGACGCATGTCAAGGCACTACGCCATGGGAGCAGCCCGTCCCTCAGCGAGTGTGCGGTACACTGGCTGCGCATTTCTGCCGCACCCCGGAGCCCCCGTGATCAACCCCTTAGGCGTCTTCTTCTCGCTGTTCTCGGCCAGCACCTTCGGCCTCACCAACGCCGCCACCCGCCGAGGCGTGCTCAGCACATCAGCGTCCATCGCTATGTACTTCTCCACCCTCCTGGGGGTGCCACTCTTCGCGCTGATGGCGCTAGCGCTGGGCGAGGTGGCTCAGGCTGGACGCATCTCCGGAACCGGATACCTGTGGCTCATGGGTTCCGGCATCATGCATTTCATACTCGGACGCTACTGTAACTACCGAGCTATCGGCGCCATCGGGTCGAACCGGCTGCAGCCCATTTCGGCCACCAACCTCATGTTCACCGTGGCGCTCTCCGTGCTCTTCCTCGGCGAGCGGCCCGCGCTGCACGCGCTGGTGGGCACGGTGCTGCTGATCCTTGGGCCGATCTCCGCGGTGTCGCGTCGCACCTCGCGGTTGCCGGTGGCCACTGCGGCCGGTAGCCGCACGCGCATCGACGCGTCCGGAAACCCGCCGCCGGTCCGTTTGGTGGAGGGATATGTCTTCGGCGTCGGTTCGGCCCTGTTCTACGGCAGTTCGCCGGTGCTCATTCGCCTGGGACTGGAGGGGAGCAACCTGGGGGTGTTGGCGGCCGCCGTGGCCTGCGCCGCTGCCGCCGCAGTATTGGGCGTGGGTCTGCTGCGGCCGGGGCAGGTGCAGGGCATGCTGCGAGACGCCCCGCCGGGCGGCTGGTTCCGCAATGCGCCGGGCGCAACCGGGTTCGACACACCGTTCAACTGGCTGCTGCTTGGCGCGCTGGCCATCTCGGTCTCGCAGCTCTTCCGCTACCTCGCCATCAGCGTGATGGACGTGAGCCTGGCGTCGCCCCTCATCTCGCTCGCAGGGGTGTTCTCGGTGTTCTGGGCCTGGGTGCTCAACCGCCGGCTCGAGACCTTCTCCACCAACGTGATGGTGGGCATCGCCTTGTCCATCGTTGGCTCGATCGTGCTGATCGCGCCCATTGGGATGTAGCGCCTTGGCTACGGAGCGGCCGCCTGCAAGAACACCCGAATCGCCCGTACGAAGCGCTCGGCCCGTGCGATGACTTCTTCGACCGCTTCAAGGCCGAAGGTCGCTTCCACCTCGTAGGCGCTGGCTTGCCGCAGTTCGAAGGCGTAGGTGAGGTCGCGCGACATCGAGCGATCGAGCTTGTTGGTGGCAATCAGACGCTGGGCGAACAGCGTGCGCGTGCCGCTATGCGACTTGGGCAGGCGCTCCACCTCGGCTGCGAGTGCTGCCTGTGCCGCGTGGAACATCGCGTAGTAGGCACGATCGGCGGCTGACTTTAGGCGAGTATGCTCATACATGAGCCTCGCGTCGGACAGCATCTCGCCGGCCGCCTGCAAGGACTTCATTGCAAATTCCTGCGAAGGATCCGTCATCGTAAAGGACTTTGCCCTCTTCCAGAATTGCTTGGACGAGGCGTGATCCAGCCGTGGCTGAGCGCCGGAAATCGTCCACGGAAAAATAGAGCGTGTTGAGGAAAGTACGGTAGTTGTTGCCCGCATCCAGGTCTTCCTCGATGGCCGAAACGGGGGAGCGGGCGGTATCAGGACGGTCCACCAGCATCAGTACATCGATGTCGCTGGTGGTGCGCGCTTCACCCCGTGCCACCGAGCCATACAGGACAACGGCGTGGAGACTCTCCGGCAGCGCTTTCGCCACCTGTGCGGCAAGCGCCTGAGCCGTCCGCGTGTAGAGATCGTTCATCTTCGTCATAACGTTCTTAGTATAGGCCACCGGGCGGAGCGTCTCCCGGCCCCGTGTTGTGGCCAGCTCCACCGGTCGCCTTGCGCGGTCATCGGCAGTGGTACAATCGCGCGCGCTTCCACCCCACGGCCACCATCACCACAAGGAGCAGACCATGACCACCATCACCAAAGTCTGGACCGAGAAGTTCGCCCAGATGTCCCACGGCAAGACCCGCTACTGGGAGGCCGGTACCGGCTACCCCACCATCCTCATCCACGGCGCCGGCTGGAACAGCGGGCCCGAGGGCTGGGTGCTCAACATGGGCCCGCTCGCCGAGAAGCTGCACGTCTACGCCATCGACTGCCTGAACTGGGGCACCGGCGACGTGTTCAATCAGGAGCTGTCGTTCGCCTACATGGTGGACCACGTGCGCGAGTTCATGGACGTGCTCGGCATCGAGAAGGCCAACGTCGTCGGCCACTCCATGGGCGGTTGGATCGTCACCCTGTTGAGCTACGAGAGCCCCGACCGGGTGAACAAGTGCGTGAACGTGGCCGGCGGCGGCACCGCCACCCGCCCGCTGCAGAACATGGTGGAGTTCAAGGTGCCCACCGAGGCCCAGATCCGCGAGGCCTTCGCCCAGCGCTTTGCCGGCAAGGACGTGGACATGGAGGCGCTGGTCGCGCCGTACATCGCCAAGACCGCCATGCCCGAGCACGGCGAGGCCTTCGCCAACGTGATGAAGCACATGACCAACCCCATGACCCGCGTGCGCTACAACACGGTGCGCCGCCTGCCCTTCATCAAGGTGCCTACCCTGGTGCTGTGGGGCCGCGACGACAAGACCAACGCGCTGGAGTTGGGCGAGCAGACCCACGCCGGCATCCCGGGCAGCAAGTTCATCGTGTACGACAACTGCGGCCACGGCGTGCCCCAAGAGAAGCCCGACGAGTTCAACCGCGACGTCCTAGCCTTCCTCACGGCGTAACGTGTGGTAGGAGTTCCACGGCCGTCCGCCAGTGGTGCGAGATGCCATCCTGATTGACGAGGCCGGGCATCCATGCAGGCGAGTGCAGGGCGGGCGGCCGCCCTCCTTGCCAAGCTGACGCCATGGCCAAGTAATCGGGCTTCAGCCGGTCGAATGAGCTAACTAGGGCATCTGGTCACGGCCAGATGCCCTCCCTTTGGAGGAACCATGGCGCTGCGGAGCGTAGAGCAGTACAAAGAGTCGCTGCGGGACGGCCGGGAGGTCTACTACCACGGCGAGCGGGTGGCCGATGTCACCACCCACCTGGTCATCGGCGTGGCCGTCGATCACGCGGCCATCGACTACGAACTGGCGGAGGACCCGGCCACCCGCGACCTCGTCACCTACATCGACTCGGCCGACGGCCAGCGTTACAGCACGCTGTTCCGCATGCCCCAGACCGCCGACGACCTGCTGTCCCGCCTCGCCATCATCGAGGAGGCCACCAGCCGCGGCCGCACACTGGTGACGCTGGTCAAAGAAATCGGCAACGACTGCCTGTTCGCCCTGCAACTGGTGGCCAAGGAGATGGACGCCAAGCTGGGCACCGGCTACACCGAGCGGGTGCAGGCCATCTACCGCCACTGCCGCGACAACGACCTGGCGATGGCGGTGGCGCAGACCGACGTGAAGGGCGACCGCTCCGGCGGACCACTGCAGCAGGACCACCCGGACTACTACGTGCGCATCGTGGAGGAGCGGCCCGACGGCATTGTGGTGCGGGGCGCGAAGGTGCACACCTCGGTGGCGCCCAACGTCAACGAGCTGTTCGTCATCCCCACCCGCCAGCTCACCGAGGCCGACCGTGACTATGCGGTGGCGTTCTGCATCCCGGTGAACACGCCGGGGCTGCGGCTGGTGTGCAGCGGCTACGGCCCGCCCCACGGCAGCGCGTTCGACCATCCCATCAGCGCCCGCCACAAGATGATGGAGACGCTCACCATCTTCGACGACGTGTTTGTGCCCAACGAGCGGGTGTTCATGAAGGGCGAGTGGCAGTTCGCCGGACCACTGGCCCGCACCTTCGTGGAGTTCCACCGCTTCACGGCCATCAGCTACAAAATGCCGCTGGTGGACCTGCTGTGCGGGGCGGCCCACCTCATCGCCGAGTACAACGGTATCGACCGCGCCGGCCACGTGCGCGACAAGCTGACCTGGCTCATCACCTATGCCGAGACGCTGCGGGCGCTGACGGTGCAGGCGGCGCGCCAGGGCCGGCTGGACCCCGGCGGCCTGTTTGTGCCCGACCCGCTGCTGGTGAACATGGCCAAGCTGCACTTTGCCGAGAACCTGCACAAGGCCATGGGCTACGTGCAGGACCTCTCGGGCGGCCTGCTGGTGACCGGCCCCAGCGAGGCCGACCTCGACAACCCGGCCATCGGCCCGGCCATCCGTCGCTACCTCGGCGGCCGCGCCGTCAGCACCGACGACCGCCTCAAGCTGCTCAACCTCATCAGCGACCTCACCAGTGGCGACTTCGGCGGCTACCAGGCCGTGCTCGCCATCCACGCCGAAGGCTCCATTGAGGCCGAGAAGATCACCATCCTCCGCTCCTACGACAGCAAACGCACCAAGGCCTACGCCAAGTGGTCGGCAGGCATCGAGTGAGCATCCGATCCCCTCTCCCCTTGGGAGAGGGTTAGGGTGAGGGGGAACCCTACCTACTAAACGCCAAGCATCCCGATCGGGCCGCCCCTCACTCTAACTCTCTCCCACGAGGGGAGAGAGGACCGGATTGCCGCCCAGTCTCCGACCCATCGCCACCTCGGCCCGCTCACGCCGCCCGATCCGGCCCCCTCCCCCCTCGTGGGGGAGGGCTGGGGAGAGGGGGAGCCAGTCGCCAACACCAACACCAACACCAACACCCACCTCCACCACCCACACGGACATGCCCATGGACTATCACCTCACCAACAAAGTCGCCCTCGTCACCGGCGGTACCCGCGGCATCGGGCGGGCGGTGGCCGAGGCGCTGGGGCGCGCCGGGGCCAGCGTGGTGCTGAACGGCCGGTCGGAGGAGCGCGCGGCGGCGGTGGCGGCAGATCTGACGGCGCAGGGCCTGATCGCCCGCGGCTTTGGCGCCGACGTCACCAATAGCATCGCCGTGGCGGCGCTGATGGGCCGCACGGTGGAAGCGTTCGGGCGGCTCGACATCCTGGTGCACAGCGCCGGCATCTCACCGTTTTATAAGCGCGCCGAGGACATCACTGAGGACGAGTGGGACCAGGTGATGACCGGCAACGCCAAGTCGGCGTTCCTGTGCGACCAGGCGGCGGGGCGGGTGATGAAGGCGCAGGGTGGCGGCGGCGTCATCGTGAACCTGGCGTCCATTGGTGGGGTGGTGGCGTTGCCCCGGCTCGCGGCGTACTCGGCGTCGAAGGGCGCCGTCATCCAGCTTACCAAGGTACTGGCCGCCGAGTGGGCCGAAGCCGGCATCCGCGTCAACGCCGTCGCCCCGGCCTTCGTCGACACCGACATGGCCCGCGGCGTGCTGGAACACCCCCGCATCGGCGAGCAGATCCGCCGTCAAACGCCGTTGGGCCGCGCCGCCACCCCCGAAGAGGTGGCGAATGCGGTGCTGTTCCTCGCCTCCGACCTCTCCAGCTACATCACCGGCCACATCATGCTGGTGGACGGCGGCTGGACGGCGTTGTAACGTTCGGTGACTCCCAGCCCGCTCCGAGGGGTGCGGGGGAGCTAGCGCAGCAGGCCCGCTACGTCTGCTCCACCGGCCGGGTCGAGACCAGCGCGGCAAAGCCAGCGGCCGCTAAAGCCGCCAGCACGGCCCAGTAGAAGGCGGCCTTCACGCCGAATCCGTCGGCCAGGAACCCGGCGATGGTGGGCGAGAAGCTGCCGAACAGGGAGCCGATGCCGAACACCAGCGACACGGTGGTCGCCTGCACGTTCGAGCCTACCCGGTCCATGGCGGTGGCCACGAACAGCGCCATCATGGGGTACACGAACGCGCCCATCCACACGATGGCCACGGCCAACAGCGGCCCTGGAGGCGCCACGCTCATCAGCAAGATACCGCTGGCCAGGCACAGCAGCGCGGGCACCAGCACCCGCCGCCGTCCGTAGCGGTCGGACAGGTAGCCCAGCACCGGCGCCGACGCGATGCCGGCGACCTGCCCCAGGAACAGGTGGCCGGCGGCGGTGATCGGGTCGTACCCAAGGTCGTTGCGCAGGTAAATGGGAAGGAAGGTGCTCACGGCCGACTGCGCCATGTTGGACCCGCCCACCGAGAAGAACACCAGCAGCAGTGCGGGATTGGTGAGGAACGGCCGCAGGCTGGCCAGGTAGCTCTTGAACGACCCCACGTTGGTCTCGTAGCCGGTGACATTGCGCATCAGGAACCACACCGCCACGCCGGTGACCAGGGCGGGCAGCGCACTCACCTGCAGAATGCCCTGCCACGCCATCACCCCCAGCAGTGCGCCCACCATGAGCGGGCCGGTGGCCTCGCCCACGCTGCCGCCACTACCGTGTAGCGAGATGAAAAAGCCGCGGCGTGCTGGGAAGCGGTGCGACAGCGCCGCCATGGCGGGCGGGTGCCAAAAGGAGATGGCGGCGCTCACCACCACGGCGCACATAAGGATGCCCCAGTAGCCGTTGACGCTGCCCATGATGAACTGGAAGACGCCGATCACCAGCATCAGCAGGCCAAGAATGCGGCCCCACCGGTTGCTGAAGCGGTCGGCCACAAAGCCGGCCGGCAGGTTGCTGCCGCTGCCGGCGAAGCTGCGAGCGGTGTTGAGGAAGCCCACCGCGGCATTGTTGAGACCGAAGGCCGTCTGAATCTCGGGAAGGAGGAGTGCGAAGCCGGCGTTGTACACGTGCTTGATCCCATGCCCGGCAACCAGGATGGCAGCCATCACGCCTGGGTTGAGCGAAGGCGTGCGGACCTCGGGATGGGTATGAGGAATGGCGGTCATGAGTCTCCTGGGGGTGCGCTACCGGATGGGGCGCCGGCCGCAGCGTGCGCTCCATTATAGGGTGCGCCGTCGCGCGAGCGCATCAGGTTCTCCCCCCTGCCTAGGGGGGGCTAGAGGGGGGTCAGACCGCCCGCCTACTCACCATGACGCTCCACATCGACACCGCACCAGCACCCTCGCTCCACGCTACGGCAACTACCCAGCCGGTTCGACCCTCCCCTAACCCCTCCCTAGGCAGGGAGGGGAATGAAGTTCTCCCCCCTGCCAAGGGGGGAGCTAGAGGGGGGTCAGCCCGCTCGCCTTCTAACCGGTGACGCTCTAAGATGCCGCTAGCGCCCTCGTTCCCGGCACGGCAACTACCCCCGCCGGTTCGACCCTCCCCTAGCCCCCCCTAGGCAGGGAGGGAAAGCGAGGCTACCGCTGTACCTCGCCCTGCAGTAGCTCCAGTGCGGCGGCAGCGATGGCATCGTGTGACTGACGGGTCATGCACTGGAACATCAACTCATCCTGCCAGATGCAGTGCACGTAGTCGCAGGGCCGGCAGGCCAGGTCCACCTCCATCAGGCGGTAAGGCACGCCATAGGGGTGGAACTTCCACGGCTCCGACGGCCCGAAGAAGGTGACGATGGGGGTGCCCACGGCGGCCGCCAGGTGCATGGGCGCGCTGTCGTTGCCGATGAACAGACGGCAGTGGCGCAGCGCCGCCGCGGTTTGGAGCAGCGTCAGCTTGCCGGTGAGGTCGTGCACCGGCAGCAGGGTGGCTTCCCGCAGGGCGTGGGCCAGGCGGCGCTCGGCCGCGGCGCCCACCACCGCGAACTCAGCGTCGGGGTACCGGTCGTGCACCGCCTGCACCACCTCCACAAAGTGGCCGAAGGGCAGTTGCTTGCTGGGGAACCCAGCGCCCAGGTGCAGGCCGACCAGACGCCCCGGTTTGCCGGGCAACTGTGCGTCCACCGCCGCCTCGTCCTCGGACGAGGGGTAGACGCGCGGCCGGTCGGCGGTGAGCGGCGAGCCGCCCGCCGAGGCGATGGCCACCGCCATATCCACCTGGTGGCCGGCCGGCGCGAACGGCACGTCGTAGTGCAGCAGCCGGCCGCCACCCCGGAAGCTGTTGCCGGCCAGCGTGCCCGGCGCAGCCGCGGCCATGAACATGATGTCGCGCATGTCGCCGCGCAGTTCGAACCCCACGTCGTAGTGCTGGCCCGCCAGCGCATCGGCCACGCCCCAGAAGCGGGCCGCCTCGGTCGACCATGAGACTTCGGCTCCACGCCAAGCCACATGCCACGGCGCCCGATAGGTGATGAGCCGGTCGATGTTGGGGTTGCCCTGCAGCACCTCGGCGCTGACGGGGCTGGACACCAGGTCGATGCGGGCATGCGGGAACCGCTTGCGGATGGTGGCGATTGCCGGCTCCGACAGCAGCAGGTCACCGATGGCGTCCAGCCGCACCACCAGCACCCGCTGCACCGCGGCCACCTGCGCCGGGTCGGCCAGGTCCAGCGGCGCACTGGGCTGCCGGCGGCCTTTGCGATAGCCCCACTGCAGGGCGCTGAGCGGCAGCTCCAGTGCGTGGGCTAAGGCCCGCTTCTGTCCAGCGGTCGGGCCCCTCATGCAGTCACCGTTGCAGACGCTTCAACGCCGAGCAGTTGGCGGTAGACTTCGAGGGTTTCACGGGCAATCTCCGCCTGAGTGTAATGGGTGAGGGCCCGCTGGCGCCCCCGTTCCGCCAGTTCTCGCCGCAGCGGCGTGTCGCGAGCCAGGCGGCGCAAGCACTCGGCCAGCGAGGGCACATCGCCCTCCGGCGCCACCAGACCGGCTTCGCCGATGACATGCGGGATCTCGCCGGAGTCGCTGCCCAACACCGGCACGCCGCAGGCCATCGCCTCCACCAGCGACCGGCCGAACTGCTCCTTCCACTGCGACGTCCCGCGATGCAGCGTCAGCGACGGGTTGGCCAGCACGTCGAAGCTGCGCAGGTGCTCCGCCACCTCGCCGGACGGCGCTGAGCCGAGGAACACCACACGCTCGGCCACGCCCAGCGCTGTGGCCTCAGCCTCCAGCGCCGCCCGGTGCGCGCCCGAACCGAGCAACCGCAATTCCCACGGCACGTCCAATTGCGCCGCCGCCTGCAGCAGCTCCGAAAGGCCCTTCTCGGGCACCAGCCGGCCGGAGAAGCCGATGCGGAACGGGCGCTCGGGCGTCCATTCCGCCGGCTCTTCCCACACGCCGGGGTAGAAGATCGCCGGGTCCACGCCGAACTGCGGTATGACATACAGTGGGCGGGTGTAGCCCTTGCGCCGCAGGATGCCGGCGGCGTCCTGATTGCCGGCGATGGCGCCGTGCACGGTGGACAGCACGTGCTGCTCGAACCACTTGAAGGGCGGCTGATAGTCACGCTCCACGTTCTGCCAGGTGAAGAACAGCGCCTTCGCGCCCACCGCCGTCGCCGCCCGCAGCGCGTGGAACGTCACCAGGTCGTAGGGCTCCTCGTCGATATGCACCAGGTCGGGGCGCACCTCCTGCAGCAGTGCCGGCAGGCCGCGGTAGAAGTGCAGGTGGAAGTTGCCGTTCATCACCGGGTTCTCCTCCACAATGCGGTAGCCCCGGTCGTAGCCCGGTTCCCGCATGGCCCGCTGGTCGCCCGTCTGCCAATAGGGTGGCACCACGAGGGTCAGGTCCACCCCCAGCGCCGCCAACTCCTCCAGCTTACGGCGGTACGACCCGACATAGCAGGCCTTGGAGACCATCACCACCTTCACTGCCGCACCGCCGTCACGTGCATGGCCACCGCGCTCAGCGGCAGCCGCTGCAACACCGCCGCCTCGGCGTAGCTGCCCAACCACAGCGCGGCCATGCCGCCCCGATACAGCGGATTGCGCGCCAGCCAGCGGGGGAACCCGGCCTCCATCTCCAGATAGGTGAGCACGTCCTTCACCTGCCCCACCGGGTGCATGCTCCAGCTCACGCCGGTGACCCGAAAGCCGTGGGTCTGCAGCAGGCGGACGGCACTGGCGTGGGTGAACCGCTGCACGTGTCCCACCCGCCGCTCCTTCAGGTCACTAGCGACGCCGGCCTTCCACAGCAACCAGTGCAGGGTTAGCGGCTGCCCTTCGCACGGGATGAGCGCGTGCAGTACGCCGCCCGGCTTGGTGACGCGGGCGATCTCAGCCACCCCCAGCGCAGGCTGGTGCAGGTGCTCCAGCACGTCGAACACCAGCACCGCATCGAACGCGCCGTCGCGGTACGGCAGCGCCGTCAGGTCCGACTGGGTAACCTCCAGCAGGGGGCTGGCGCCCACCGCCTGCCGCAACGCCGCCGGGTCGATGTCGCTGGCATGGGCCTGCAGGTGGGGATGGAAGCGGTGCACCGCCCGCAGGAAACGCGCGGTGCCGGCGCCCACCTCCAGCACCCGGCCGGTGCGCCCGGCCAGTGCGGCCACGGCGCGCCGCAGCGTGGTGTTGCGCCGGTTCACGTTCATCTCGGGACGCCACGCCGGGTCGGGCGCGGGCGACGTACGGCGGGCGGATGTGGCCGTCATGCCACCTGCTCCTGCTCGCCGGCGGCGGCGCGCTCGTAGGCTGCTATCGTCGCCTCGGCGGTCGCTTTCCACGAGAACTTGGCGGCCTGCGCCAAGCCTCGCCGCCGGAGGTCAGTCCGCACCGTGGCGTCGGCCATCACGCGGGCCAGCAGGTCGCTCAGCGTGCGCTCGTCATCGGGGCCGAAACCCAGCGCAGCGTCGCCGGTCACCTCGGGCAGGCTGGACGCCGTACTGCACAGCACAGGCGCGCCGCTCGCCATTGCCTCCAGCGGCGTGAGGCCGAAGCCCTCGTAGCGCGACGGGAAGGCGAACGCGGTGCAATGGCGATACAGCGCCGGCTTGTCATCCTCCTCCACCCACCCCAGGAACTGCACCCGCCCCTCCGCTCCCACCGAGCGGGCCACCGCGGGCAGGTCGGGGAACTGCGCACTGCGCGAGCGGGCCGCGCCGGCGATAGCCAGTGGTGTCGCCACCCCGGACCGGGCGTAGGCGCGGATCAGCGTCGCCACGTTCTTCCGCAGGTCGAGCCCACCGGCGTACAGCAGATAGTCGCCGTCCAGACCATAGCGCTGGGCTAACCGCTCCCGTTCGCCGGGCTGCGGGTCGGGGGTGAACCGCTCATCGCAGGCCAACGGCACCGTCGTCAACCGCTGCTCCGGCAGCTTCAGCTCGCGCAGCGCATCCCGCTTGGTGCACTCGGAGTCGGCCAGCAGCAGTTGGGCCCGCTTGGCCCCCTGGATGGCGCACTGGTTGTAGAACCGCACGAACGGCCCGCCCTTCAGCGCCGGCACCACCAACTGGATGAGGTCGTGCAGCGTGACCACCAGCGGCGCAGCGCAATGCAGCGGCGGGCCGAAGTAGGGCACGTGCACCACGTCCGGCTTCAGTTGCCCCACCGCTTTGCTCACCGCCGAGTACTCGAACCACACCTTGCCCAGCTTGCGCCCCAGCGGCGGCGACACCAGGTAGAACTGGCAGCGGTCGAACCCTTCCGGCCGCCCCACATCCTCGCCGCCCGGCATCACCACCGAGATGTCGCCCGGCCACAACTCTTGCAGCCAGCGCAACAGATGGTAGGTGTACTGCCCGCTTCCAGTGGTGGGCTGGCCGAGGAACCAGCCGTTCAGCAGCAGGTGCATCAGTGGACCACCCCGGCGCTCTCGTAGGCGGCCATCAGTTGCGTGGCCGCCGCGTCCCAGGTGAAGCGGCGGGCTTGGGCGAAGCCGCGCTCGCGCAGCGTGGCGCGCAAGGCCCCGTCGTCCAGCACACGCTCGATAGCGCGGGCGATGCCCTCGGTGTCGGCCGGCGCAGCGTAGAGCGCCGCCTCGCCCAGCGCTTCGGGTAGGCACGATGCGTTGGACGCGACCACCGGCGCACCGCACGCCAGCGCCTCCAGCGGCGGCAGTCCGAAGCCCTCGTAGAAGCTGGGGTACACGAAGCACGACGCCCCCGTCAGCAGGGACGGGAGGTCGGCGTCGGGCACGCGGCCCAGCAGGCGCACCCGGCTGCCCAACTTGAGCGTCTCCAGCGCGTCGTAGATGGGTTGGAACATCCAGCCGGCCGACCCGCCGATGGCCAGCGGCGGCGTGGACTCGCCGCGCCGGTCCACCAGCGCGCGGTAGGCGTGCAGCAGCCCCACCAGGTTCTTGCGTGGCTCCAGCCGGCTGACCGACAGCAGGTAGTTGCCCGCCGTCAGGCCATGGCGCTCGGCGGTCGATGCCACGGCTTCGGGCGACGCGGGTGTGAACGCCGGGCCAACACCGCCGTAGGCCACCCGCACCTTCTCGGCGGGCGCACCCAGCAGTTCGATGACGTCCCGCCGGGTGTGTTCCGAGTCGGCCACCACCAGGCAGGCGTCTGCTACGGCGTGGGGCACGGCGGTGGTGAGGAAGCGGGCCAGCTTGGGGTGGGCCAGTTCCGGGTGGCGCAGGAAGCTGAGGTCGTGCACCGTGACCACGGCCGGCATGCGGTGCGGCGGCATGGTGTAGTCGGTGGCGTGGAAAAGGTCGGCAGGGCCGGTCCAACGGTCGACCGCCAACGGCAGCCGGAACCGGTACCACAGCACGCTCATCGCCCGGGACGACACCGGCAGCGTGGCGCGCCGCACGTTGGGCAGCAGCGAAGCTGGGGCCTGCGCCCAGTCCGCGCCCTTGGGACCCAACAGCGTAAAGGCATGCTCGGGCCGCTGCCGGATGAGCGCCGACACCAACTCACGGGTCAGCCGGCCGATGCCTGCCCCCTCCTCCAACGCTGCAGTGAACTCAATCGCGATGCGCATGGTCACAGCTTGCGGCGGAGCAAGAACAGCAGCGACCCCAAGGCCACGATGCTCCAATAGCTGATGGTGCGGTCGAGGATAGCCGTGGCCACCGCCTGCTCCTTGCTGACGCCCGCCAGCAACAGCAGCGCCACCATGCCCGTCTCCACCAAGCCCAGGCCGCCGGGCGTGAACGGCACCACGGTCAGCAGCGCATTGGCCAGCGAGAGGAACACCGCGTGCGGGAACGACAGCCCTAACGACAGCGACTGCATCACGAAGAACATGCGGGCCGCCTCGGTGCTCCACACCCCCAGCGTCACCAGCGCGCCACCAGGAGCGGCCCGGAAGCTGCCCAACGTGCCCTCTTGAAACCGCTGGTACACGTTGGCGAACCGGCCCGGGATAAGCCGCGGCAGATGTGCCCGCAGCACCCACATACCCACCAGTCCGGCGCCACACAGCGCCACCAGCACCACGGTGATGGTCACGATCTGCCCGGCAGCGCTGCTCTCCGGGCCGCTCAACCGCCCAATGAAGATGAGCGACGCCACCAGCAGCGCCGCCAGCACCGCGGTGTCGAAGATGCGCTCGGCCACCACCGTGCCCATTGCTCGCGAAAAGCTGCCGCCGGACAGTTGCTTGATGCGATAACCACGGTAAGCGTCGCCCAGTTTGGCGGGAATGATGCAGTTGGCCCACCAGCTCAGGTAGATGATGCCCGCCAGTGTCCGCAGCGGCGGCAAGTGATGGCCCTCGCCGGCCACCCCGGCGCTCCTCAACAGCAGCCGCCACCGGACGGCCCGTAGTGGGAAGGTGAGGTAGTAGGCCACGAACGCGGCGATATACCAGCTCGGCTCCGCCGCCTTGATGATCTCCCAGGTGCGGGGCACATCGATATCGAGGCGGGAAAGGGCGAACCCGATGATAGCCAGCGCAACAACAAAGCCGAGCGCCGAACGGGTGCGGAGCCGTCCGCTGATCTCCAGAGGTTGGCCGGTGGTGTCCTCGGTGGCCGGTGGAGGTGTGTTGGTCATGCTGGGGTGGGGCGCTGGGACGGTGGGGCCTGGCCGGTGCGTGGTGCACCCAATGCCAAACCAACGAGCATACCCACCTGTATCCCGATGCTGTGTACGTATAGGTTATCAAACAAGTGGTGCACCGTCAGTAAACCGGCCAGCCCCACACAGGTGAGCGCCAGCCCATGCTGCAGCCAGCCGGCGGGGTCGGCCGCTGCCGCAACACGGGTCACCTGCACGGCGCGCCAGCCGCCGGCCAGCAGCGTGACCAGCAGCAGCAGGTACGCCAACAGCCCGCCAATACCCATCTCGGCCAGCAGGTTCAGGTAGTAGTTGTGGGCGTGGCCGGGCGCTTGCGGCCAGTGCGGCAGGGCGTAGGCCGGGTAGGCCAGATCGAAGTTGCCGGCGCCGACGCCCAACAGCGGGTTGTCGCGCCACATGCCCAGCGCCGCCTCCCAGATGGCCATGCGCTGCACCACCGCGAAGTTGGCGCCCGTCAGCGGCGTGTCCCGCGGGTCCAGCAGCCGCAGGCTGTCGAAGATGCCCACCACACGTGTCACCAGGAACTCGGGCAGCAGGCCAAACACCCCCAGCAGCCACAGCAGAGCGCCACCACCCAGCACCAGTGGCGCCAGCGCCACCATGCGCGGCCGGTAGGCCAGCACCACCAGGCCGACGCCCGCGAGCATCGCCAGCAACGCTCCCCGCGACAGCGAGGCCAACACCGCCAGCACCAGCACCACCACCGCCACGCCAATCAGCGCCGTAACCGGTGTCAGCAGCCGCTCGCGCTGCCAACCGCGGGCCAGCAGCAGCGCCACGCCCAGCACGATCAGTGTCGAAAGATACGCGGCGAAGGGATTGGGCTGCCCAAAACTGCCGAATGCCCGTAGATACCCGCCACCGACCAGGAATCCCAGCGGCCCCGCGCCCGACACCGCCTGCGCCAGGCCGCGCCCTGCCTCCAGCGTGCCCGCCATCAGCATTGCGGCCACCATCGCCGCCGCGGCCTTGGGCTGGGCGCTCAGGCTCATGCCCAGCGCGGCCGCTACGGCCACCGTCAGCCACTTGGCCAGTTCCTTGAACGCCAGCTCGGTACTCTGGGCCTGGGTCATCGACGCCAGCACCGCCGCGCACAGCGCGAGCAGCGCCCACCACACCGGATGCGGCGCCACGCCGAACCTCCGCTCCGCGCATGACCGCACCCACCAGGCGGAGGCCGCCACCCCCAGCATCACCTCAGCCCCACCAGCGGCCAGCCCCCCGGCTGGGAATCGCAACGCGTCGCCAAAGGGCACGGCGAAGGCGATGGGCAAAGCGGTCGCGGCGGGCAGCAGCATGAACGCCAGCAGGCCCACCGACGCCCCGGCAATGCCGGCTGCAACAGGCAACGGCAGCAGAGAGAGTCCGGTGGCCAGCGGTAGACCGGCCGCCAGCGCGGGGAGTAGACGGCGCGGCGGGATCACCGGTCGGTGGCGGCGGCGATGACCTCGGGCTGTAGGCGCATCCATTCCGCGGTCAGGCGCAGCCCCTCTGCCAGTGGCACGGTGGGCTCCCAGCCCAGCAGCGCCTTGGCCTTGGCGATGTTCGGGCGGCGCTGGGCGATCTCCTCGGGCCGCGCCTCCACCGACTGAATCGGCGATGACGACCCGGTGACCTGCACTGCCAGTTGCGCCAGCTCCCGCACCGAGAACTCGCCAGGGTTGCCCAGGTTGATGACCTCGCCCTTGGTGCCCTCGGTAAACATGGCCCGTTGCAGGCCCTCCACCAGGTCCGACACGTAGCAGAAGCTGCGGGTCTGCGCGCCGTCGCCGTACACGGTGAGCGGGCGGCCTTGAATGGCCTGGGTCAGGAAGTTAGGCACCACCCGGCCGTCGTCCGGCGCGTTGCGGGGGCCGTAGGTGTTGAAGATGCGCACGATGCGGGCGTCGATGCCGTACACCTGCAGGTAGTTGATAGTGAGCGCCTCGGCGTAGCGCTTGCCCTCGTCGTAGCAGGAGCGGGGGCCCACTGGGTTGACGTTGCCCCAGTAGGTCTCGCTCTGCGGGTGCTCCAGCGGGTCGCCGTACACCTCGGAGGTGGAACTGATGAGGAACTTGGCGCCGTTCGTGCGGGCCAACTCCAGCGCGTGCAACGTGCCATGGGCGTTGGTCAGCAGCGTCTCGATGGGGTGCGCGCCGTAGCCCTCGGGGCTGGCGGGACTGGCCAGGTGGAACAGCGCCTCGCAGCGCAACGGCGGCAGTGGCTCGCACACGTCGTGCAGCCGGAAGGCGAACCGGGGTTCGCCCTCCAGGTGGGCAATGTTCTGCCGCCGGCCGGTGATCAGGTTGTCGATGGCGGTGACGAAGTGCCCCTTGGCGAGCAACGCGTCGGCGAGGTGCGAGCCGACGAACCCGGCTCCCCCGGTGATGACGATGTTCATGGGCGGTCCGTAGCGGGTACGGTGGCCGGTTGGGTGCTGCGGGCGAGCACCGTGGCCAGCGCAACGGTGCACCAGAACATGAACGCCAGGTCGATCAAGAAGTAGCTGTTGTCGATGAGGCCGTGCACTAAAAAGTCCACCATGCTGGCGGCGAGGGACAGCGCCGCCCACCGCATCCAGGGATTCTCTTGGGCGAGTGTACCACGCACCAGCCGCCAGAAGTACACCTGCACGCCTGCCAGCGCCACCACGCCCAGCACCCCAGTGCGCAGCCAAAAGTCCAGCAGCAGGTTGTGCGGGTGCGAGATGTCGGGCTCCAGACGGGCCTCCGGCAGAATGTACTGCGGGTAGTAGTACAGGAAGTTGTCGAGTCCCACCCCCATCAGTGGGTGGTCCAGCGCCATGGCCAGCGCCGCCCGCCACACGTAGACGCGCTGGAACAGCGGCACCACCTGCACCATCCGCTCCCGCTCCACCAGCGTCAGGCCCAGCACCAGCACCAGGCCCGCCACCCCAGCCAGCGCCGCCACCCGCGGCCGCCAGCCCACCAGCAGCACCAACGCCCCGGCCCCAATGCCGATGAGCGCCCCCCGCGAGTAGGTGAAATAGAACACCAGCAGCAGCAACGACAGCGAGGCCGCGGGCACGGCCGTGAGCGCCCGGCTGCGCCGCACCAGCCACCCGAACAGCACCTGCGCCAGCACCACCGGGATCAGCCGCCCCATGAACAGCGCCAGGTGGTTGGGCGAGTGGTACACCGCCAGGATGCGCTTCACCCCGCCGGTGTTCTCCACCACGCCGATAACCCAGTAGTGGTACAGGCTGAACAGCGAGATGCCGATGCCCAGGCCCGTCAGCGCGTACAGCGCCCGCCACACATCGCCCAGCCCCCGCCAAGTGGACACCGCCAGCACGTAGAACACGGCTGGCTCCACCACCACCACGCGGTATTCCCGCAACGCCTCGCGCAGGTGCAGCGTGAACGGCAGCGTCAGCGTGGCCGCCGCCACGAACGCCGCCGGCGCCGCCAGCGAGCGCAGCATCAGCCGCGGCGGCTCGCCGCCCGCCGGCCAGCGCACCCACCGCAGCGCCCACGCAACTGCACATGCCAGCAGGCAGTACTCCGCCAGGCTCACCTCGAACGCGGTGGTGCGGCCGAACAGGGCGGCGTCGAACGCCCTGGGGGCGCGGAAGGCCGGCGCGGTGATGGGCGCCAGCAGCAGCGCCAGGTCCAACCGCCACCAGCACGCCGCCACGAACCCCACGGTCAGTGGCAGCGCCAGCCACCACGGCGTCACGTAGTACGCCGCCAACAGCAGCACCAGCACCGCCCCCGGCCATAGGTCGCGCCGCCAGCCGGCCATTGGGTTCCCGTGCGTGATGGTCGTGGGCGCAGTCATGAGGGAACCCCAGTACGGCATGTCATGCTGAGGAGTCCGACGACGAAGTATCCCTTTCTTGGCCCGCAGTGCACACGCCCGCCGGTCGAAGAGATTCTTCGCCTCCGAGGCTCAGAATGACATGGTGTCGGGGGCATGGCTGACCGATCGCCGAACCGAATCACTCCGAAGACATCGAGCATCACGGCTAGCTCACCGAATACAGCAAGTAGATAGGCGTGCCCGACCGTTCGTAGAACGTCTCCTCCAGACGGGCCGTCTTTCCAGCCTGTCGCACAGCGTCCTCGAACGCGCCGAGGCGGTTGAACGCAGTGTAGTCCTCGCCGTGGAAGATGTAGCGCTGCTCGGGTGTGTCCAGCGGCAGGCGGGTGGCAAAGCCCGGGTCCGGCTCCGGTGTGTACCCGAACACCTCCTGCGGGCGCACCCGCCCCTGCGTCACCAGCTCCACGTTGTAGCGGATGCCCCAGTCCATGGCCAGCGGCGCCGGCACACCGTGCTCGTCGAGGTACGAGGCCAGCCGGTACACCGCATCGGAGTGGCCGCGCACGCCGCCGGTGAGCACCAGCGCCTGATGGTACTGCGCATCGGCCACCACGCTGAGGCCCGCCAGCACCACCACGGCAACGCCCGACGCCACCGCCACCGCCCGCCGCTGCCGCAGCAGCCACACCAGCGGCACGGCCAACAGTGTGGCGATGAGCGGCAGCAGGATGAACAGGTGCGTCGGCCAAATCCCCGACACCGTGAACGGGCTCTGCACCAGGATCAGCCCCGTGAGCCCCGCCACGAATGCCACCGGCACTCGGAGCGGCGGCTGTCGCCACGCCAACCATCCCGACGCCAGCAATGCAGCCAGCACTGCCCACGGGAACAGTAGGTTGCCGAACAGCCCGCCCAGGAACCAGAAGTGATCGCCCCGCAGCAGCGCTACCAGTGTGTCGAGGCGCGCCGCAAAGTTGGCGAGGTAATCGCTGTTGTGCACGCCATAGGAGGTGACCTCGGCGCTTTTGGTCACCGCCTCCAGCGTGGCGCCGGTCTGTAGGTTGTACACGATGATCGGCGCCGCCCCCACCAGGAAGGCAGCGACCACAGCCACGGTCTGCGGTACCCGAGACGGCACACCGCGCAGTAGCGTCCCGGCCCGCAGCGCCCGCCAGACGCCCGGCGCCCGCCAGAGGGCGTAGATGGCGACCAGCGCCGTCAGCACCCACAGGAACAGGATCTTGGTGCTGAGTCCCACGCCCACCATGAAGGCCGCGCCAGCCAGCCAGCGCGCTCGGCCCGTGTGCCGCCAGGTCAGCAGCAGCACCAGGGCCGCCATTAGCCACAGCGCCATCAGCGAGCTGACGTGCACCCCCTGCCGGGCATAGAACACGAACGACGGGTGGGTGGCCAGCAGCAGCGCCGCCGCCAGCCCCACCCAGCGGTTGTGGAATAGCCAGCGCACCCACCCATAGGTCAGCGCCACCGTGGCCGCCGCACCCGCGATGGTCATGAGGCGCAGCGCCACCACCCCCGGCCCCAGCAGGGCGAAGAACGGGATGGCGGCGTAGGTGTGCACCGCACCCACATAGTCGAACGCCATGAGCGGCCAGGTGCGCCCGAACAGCAGGATGCCGTGCGGCCGCACCAGCTCCGGCTGCCGCCCTTGCAGCAGGTACATGGCGGGTACGGCGTCGGCCGCCTCGTCGTAGTAGAGCCCGGGCAGCGTGATGTGGTAGGCGGCGATGGCCACGAACAGGGCGACCGGCAGCAGCACCGCCGCCGCTTCGAGTACCCACGAACGCTTCTGGGCGGAGCGGTTCGGTGTGGCAAGCCCAGTGAGCCTAGCGGTCATGCGCAATGGGGCGGGCGTGCCGTGCAGTGGCAGCGGGTGGGTGCAGGGAGGGCGGCTGCCCTCCTTGCCAGGGGGCTGGGGGGTGTCCCCCCAATTTGGAGCGATGGCGGGCGGGCGGGTGGGATACGGCGCGACAGGATCCATCCTGCAGCCACGCTGCGGACGCAGAGACGAGTCTGGCCTCACAAAGCCGTGCGCCGTCTTTCATGCGGGTGCGCCCCGCGATTAGCGGGTGCGGACCGCGAACGAGGCCAGCAGCACGGCCAACGCCAGCATCGCCGTGCCCGACAGCAGGTAGAACACGGTGAAGTCGGGCTTGAACTCCACCAGGAACCGGTCGAAACCGAACGCCGGGCCGCTCACCCGCTCCACTTCGATGGTGTGGGGGCCGGGCGTCAGTCCCTTGGCGATGTGGACTGAGGTCATGTCGGCCTTGCCGGTGGGCAGGTCTACCGCCGACTGGTTTTGCGCGCCATCCCCCTTCACGCTCAGGCGGATTGGGTCGGGGCCCGCCGGCACCACCAGCGCCAGGCCGGTGCCGCTGATGGTGAACGTCGCCACCGCACCGTCGCCCGCCGTTTGGGCCATGCGGCCGCCCGATGCGCCATCACGCTGCAAGGTCTGCCACGGGCCACGCAACTCAGCCGGGGCCGCAGTCTCCTCGTACTCGCCGGCGGTCGCCACGCCAATCTGGTCGTGCAACGCTTTCACCTGCAGGTACAGCGGCCGGGGGGTGAAGTCGGTGTCGACCATGCGGAAATAGTAGTCGGAGCGGTCGGCGGGGATGTCGCCCACCTGGCGGAAGAACCAGAGGTTGAGCACGCCCACCCAACCCCACTGGCGGCTCAGCTTGATGGCGTCGACCGTGTACTGCGCCTGTTGGTCATCCGACACCCGCCGCCAGATCAGCTTGTCGATGGGCATAGTGGCGGGCGAGGCGTTCCAGCCGAACTCGTTGAACCAGATGGGCTTGTTGGCGTCGCCCGCCTGCTCCATCACCTGCCGCATCAGTTGCAGACGGCTGAAGTTCAGCACCTTGGGGTCGGGAGCGGCATCGGCCGGGAACTCGAAGCCGTAGGCATTGGCCGACAGGATGTCGAAGTACGGGCCGGCGCCCGCCTTGTACAGCGCCTCCATGTACTTCAACTCGGTCAGGTTGGCCGGACTCTCCTCCAGCGTCTGCGCCAGCGGTGCGCTCAGGATGACCACGTTGGGGTCAGCTTCCTTGGCCCGGGTGTACGCCACCTTCAGCAGGTCGGCGTAGCCGGCGGCATCGGGACGGCCGGTCCACTCCACGCCCAGGTTCGGCTCGTTCCATATCTGGAAGTACTGCACCCGGCCCTTGTAGTGCTCGACGACGGCCTTCACGAAGTCGCCATAGTCTTGGAAGTTGGAGGGCGGCGCCGTCTCGTTGGCGCCGGGCGGGCGGGCCCACACCGGCGGGCGGTCCAAGCGGGCGATGATGCGCAACCCGTTCTGCTGCGCCAGGTCCACGATCTGGTCGTACTTCTCCCAGGTGGGCTTGCGGAACTTGTCGTCGAAGAAGTAACCCTTGCGGGGCTCGATCTCCTCCCAGGCGAATATCTGCTTCATCCAGCCGACGCCGGCCTCGCGGGCCATGCGCACGGTCTGCTCCTTCTTCCACTGCTCCACCTCGCGGTCCAGGAAGAAGTTGGCGCCGATGGGGTTGACATCGGTGAAGGGGAGGGAGGGGAGGATGCGGAGCGCAGGGGTAGTGGTGGTGAATGGCGTCGGGCTCAGCCAGGCGCCCAACAGCCCACCGAGGAACAGCACGACCGCGGCAATGCGAACTTCGATGCGAGTAAGAACCGCCAACCACAACTCCTAGTGCGAAGCCCGCCCCCACCCACAACCGGCGGGGTGCAGGCCCACTATACCAGAGCGGGCGCAGCGCCTGCTACCGCGGGCGTGGTCGGGCGGGTGAGTGCAGGGAGGGCGCAGCCCTCCTTGTCAGGGGGTTTGGGGGGTGTCCCCCCATTTTGGCCAGATTGAGGGCGGGCGGGTGGGATACGACGTGACGGGATCCATCCGCAGCCCGAGCCCACGCGAAAACGGACCGCTACCGGTCGGGATGGCGCTGGCGGTACTCGTCGCTCGCCGTCAGGCGTTCGCGGATGCGGTCGATCGACAGCCCTGTGTTGACCCACGTCCGCAGTCCGGCCCGGTCGTCGGGCAACGGATCACGCCCCAGCAGTTCGATGTAGAGGTCACGGACCGCCCGCACGCGCAAGCCTTCCCGACTGGCCGCCAACTGGGCCTCGATGTCGGCCTGGCTCAGGCCACTGCTCACCATCTTGAACAGTGCCTCGCAGTTGCGCGGCGGCGACCCGCCACCGGCCATCGGGTTGCGCCCCAGCACGTTCATGTACGCCGCGTACACCGGCGCCAACGGCTTCCACTCATTGGTTCGCCGAAGCTCGGCTTCAAGGCCGGCGCTGTCGATACCGCTGACGGTCCAGTATGCGCGGCCCCCGGTGTCCGGGTCGCGGCAGAGGTTCGAGCGGTAGGCCTCAACCACCATTGCGGTGCGGGCCGGGTCGGCGGTGATGCGGCGGCCGGTCCATGGCCCACGAGTGGTACCTATACTGTACCTGACCCATTCTCCAGTAAACGACTCACAATCCCTAGCCAATGTAAGGGTGAATTCGTTGCTGACGCCGACATTACTCCCGAACGCGTCATACCACCGCCCGAGGAGGCTCGTAGCCGACGGAGCGGCCGCATGCACAAAAGCACCATCAGGGCCCAGATTGCCAAGGATTGAGAATTCTATCCTGAGACTCGTTTCCCTGAGGTCCAGAATAAAGGCCTGTCCGTCCTTAACTGTGTCCCAAGTGCCAACCCACGAGCACGTACTGGCTGCGTCAACAATCCTTGGGCCGGACGCAACTTGCATGAGGGCAGGGAGGGCTAGTAGCAGCACTGATGCCAATAGTAGCCTCAAGGACATCTGCACTTAAAGAGCGGCGTTCAGATAAGCAACATAGTCCTTGAACCAGGTGCGGATGACCCCGTCGTCGGGTGACGAGGGATTCGTTACGCCCGCCTGCTTCTCGAAGAGTCCACCCGCGACAGTGGACAGCAACCACATAGCAGCCCCTCCGGCCATCGTCCAGTTGCGGGCGAAATCGCTGTAGTCGGACCAGGAATGGAGCGACGGCGTTAGGGCTTCACACGGTGTGCCGGTGAAATCCAAGTCGACTGAGCAAGGTGGCTCGAATGATGCCGGAAACCAACCCCATTCGGTGATTTTCGAAACATACCCATGCAGAGTGATGTGCTCCTTCAGCCAATCAGGGAAGTAGTTGAACGCCACTTGGCTCTGTTGACGCCCGGGATAGAAGTAATTCGTATAACAAACGCTGCCAACGTTTGTGCCATTAGTATAGTACTCAATCGTATTCCGTACCCAATCAGCCCCCTTTTTCCCGTCATCAAGCAAGAGCGGAACGACCGAACCGTCGGGCAGGTATTGACCAATCCCTACGAACGCTGACGCCACGAACGCGGGAGGCATTAATTCAATTGGCCTGCTACCCTTGACTAGTTGGAACTGATAATAGACCTCCCGATAGTACGCGTTCAAATCCCTCCAGAGATGCCAATGGTAAAGGTATTGCGGACGGGTTACGTCATTGAGCCATTCCAGTTCGGGTTCATTACCTACATAAAATCGCGTTATCTCAAGTCCCAATTGCTGGATACATCGGTCAAAGATATCGATGATATCTTGGGCGACCTCGGGCGGATTCCTTTGGATAGCGGCGCCACCACTGTAGATGATCTGGCCCGCCCCGTTTCTTAGCCAGTCTTTACCAGTTCCGCCGGGCCCATAATTATCCACTACCGTTAGGTAGTCTCCCGACGGGAATGTGCTTGGCTGGTATCGACAATATATCTCGGTGGCACTTGACAGTGACGCTAGGTATGCTATGAGGTTTGTCCGTCCCGTTACAAGCAGATCGCTGCTTAGCACCACCACCATGCGAGGGTCAAACCACTTCGCAGCGGTCACATCGATCGACCGCATGTCCGCGCCGTTGCGCAGGTGGAGGCCCCTGAGCGGGCTGTAGAGGGCACCCGTTGGATTGAGTTCGTATTGGTTGAGCCAGGCGCGCAGATCGGTGAGGTGGCTGGCACGGATAGGCGACCCAGAGGCTGGCGCCCCTTGCGTCCACCCTGGCAGCGTTATCGACTTGTACGCTGCGAGGTCCTCCAAGGCAATGCGCAACTCCGTGAAGTGCACGGCCTTGACTGGCGTCCCGGCGGGTAAGCCGGGGTCCGTCCATGGGAACGGCGGCGGCACATTGTAGGGCAACCGGTTTGTATCTACCGCATCGCGGACTTCGAGAATGTCCGCCGCAAGAATGGGGCTGTCAACTGTGACCGTATTTGTCCACTGTGTAGGCATGGGTGTTACGCGTAGAGCGCTTGACCACTGCCATTGACCGCAAGCCGTCCGCCAATACGCAGGCCATAGTGAGTAAATTCCATGCGTCCGTCCCAATGGATAAAATAGTCATTAGGATCTGTGTTCGGTTGTGCCACCTGCCAGATGAACGTAGAACCAACCTGATGAAAACGGCTCATCGCGAATGTGGGGTCTATACACAGCTCTGGCTCATGAGGGCCAATATTGGGATAGGCGTTGTAGCAATGCATGAACCATTCGCCATCATCGTGATCATGATCGATTCTATTGTGAAAGGCAAACAATCGCCCGAGACTTAATGTCACCATATAATCGCTCCGTGAAACCTCGATCGCTTTCAGGCCTCCCGTAATGAGCGCTACAGTCCTGCCTGTGGTTGAATCTTGGGTGTGAATACCTGTTGTGGCATCGCTGGAAAATGCAATCCCGGGGTTAGACACAGTTCCATCCTCGGCTAAGAATTTCCCGGTTGCACGCACATCGCCTGCAACGTGTAAGGTCGCTAATGGTGTGTCGACCCCCATTCCTACTTTGCCATCGCTGTTGATAACGATACTGGGCTTGGACTGGCCATCCACAGAGATTGCTAGTGGTGTGATGCACGTACTGTGATGTTACAGAAGGCCGGGTGGCGCGTTGTCTTCGGTATGAACGACTTCACCGTACGCCTGCCCGCCGACGAGCGCACCACGCTGCTCAAGCTCCTCACCACCGGGACCGCTGCGGCCCGGAAACTGCTGTATGCCCGAATCTTACTCAAGGCCGACCGTAGCCAGGCGGGCCCCGCATTGACCGACCCGGCCATCGCCGAAGC
>Ga0082335_1000562_pt1 | contig 91040 bp, 82 predicted proteins | sample Subgrocontami58m_FD_72375 | JGI IMG/M metagenome (GOLD analysis project Ga0082335, IMG submission 72375) | Subsurface groundwater microbial communities from S. Glens Falls, New York, USA - GMW37 contaminated, 5.8 m (SPADES assembly) (version 2) ...
GGAATTCATGCGCGTGTGCTTGGTCGGCGTGTCCCCGTAGGTGCCGGTGGTCGAGAAGTAGACCATCGGCGGGAACCCGCCGACGCCGTTGTAGAAGCTGTAGGGGGCGAGATTGACCCGGCCCTGGGTGTCCATCGTCGAAATCCAGCCGATCGGCCGCGGCACGATCAGCGCCTTCAGCGGATCCTGCGGCATCCCATGGTCGCGCTTGGCGGCATCGTAGAACATTGCTTCCTCCCTCAACCAAATCGGACGGGCGGCGCCTGCACCGTGGGCGCCGCGGCATCGAGGATCGCCCGGCGATCGCCCGATTGCGGCGGATAGATGCGCTCGCGATTGATCAGCTCCTTGGTACGCTTGGCTGCGGCCCCGCGCGACACCAGCTTTCGATCCCAGCCCTCGGTATAGACGGCGCCCCAGGATCCGAGGTCGAGGATCGTCGTGTACCAGTCGATCCTGAGCGGCAGCAGGGGCCGGCCCAGCAGGTCGCAGACGACGTTGTGGCCGGCGAAGCGGCCCATAGGCCGGCCGTGCTGGCACGACATCACCGAAGCGTGCACGCCGTCGATCAGGAACCAGGCCGCGTCGCCGGCGGCGAACTCGGCCGCGAGCCCCTTGATCTTGAGCGACGGGTCGACCGGAAGCCGGCCCAGCCTGTCGCGCTCGACCGGGAACTCGGCCGTCAGGGGATGCGCCCGCAGGCCGGCGCACCAGACGACCGTCGCGCGTCTCGACGCCGAGGGCACGCAACGCTTCGGCGATGACGGGGAGCGCGCCCTCGCCCATGTCGGAGCCGATCCGCGCCGCATGATCGGCCAGGATGACACGCGGCGACGCGATACCGGCGGCGCGGAGCTTGCCGGGCATCTCCGTCGCAGCCTCGATCCCGGTCAGTCCGCCGCCGACCACGAGCACGGTGGACCGTCCCGGCGAAGGAGCGCGGCGCGGCAGGCCGGCGATATGGGCGTTGAGTCGTTCCGCCGCCGCATGGGTATCGACGTCGAAGGCATGCCTGTCGAGCCCCGGGACCGGCGGACGGGCGAGGCGGCTGCCGAGGGCGAAGACCAGCCGATCATAGGCGATGGACCGTGCTTCGCCGTTCGCCTGACAGGCGACGGTCCGTCGGGCGACGTCGATGCCGGTGACCTCGCCTTCCAGGCGGCGCACGCCTATCGGCCCAAGCACGCTGTCGAGAGCGACACGCGTGCCCTCGAAACCGGCCTCGTAGTTGCGCACGCGGATCGAGTGCCAGGCCGTCCGCTCGATCACCACGACCTCGACCCGGCCGGCGCCGATGCCCAGTTCATCGAGCGCGCGGGCGGCGCCGGCAGCACTCCAAAGACCGGCAAACCCACCGCCGAGAACCACGATGCGCTCGGTCACCGGCGGCGCCCCGTCAGCCGAGATGCCGCTTCGCATCGGCGTAGGCGGCATCAAACGCCGCGTCGAGCGCGGTGTTGAGGCCGCGGCACGAGCGCACCACCTGCTCGGCCCATACGACATAGTCGCGCAGCCGCGCCGGCGACCACCCCGCCGGGGGACTGATCACCATGCTGCGCAGGTTCGAGGTCTTGTCGGCGATTTTCAGCAGCTTCGCCCGCCGCGATTTGGCGGGAGTCTTGTCGATCTGCAGGCGCTTGCGTTCTTCCTTGGGCAGCGACTTGTCGTCGGTCACCTCGGCCACCAGCGCCGCAACCTCCGAGCCGAATCGCTGCTCGAGATCCTCGTAGGTGGCGTCGGTGTCTTCCAGCGTGTCGTGAAGCAGGCCGCCGGCCAGCAGCGTGACGTCGGAGCCGCCGGTCGCCTCGGCGAGCAGCGCCGCCACTTCGGTCAGATGGTTGATGTACGGCTCGGCGCGCTCGCCCTTGCGCCGCTGGGCGATGTGCTGGCGGGCGGCGTAGTCGGCGGCGCGCGCCAGAAGGACAATATCCGCGCTCATCACTTCCCCTTGTGCGACCAGCCGTCCGGCTTGTCGAGCCGCTCCGCCCGGCCCATGTTCCCGCCCATGTCGCGTACCATGAAGGCCCTGCTGGGCGTTTGGATTGCCGCCCTCGCCGTCGCCGCCGGCTGGATCGGCTGGGACTCCTTCCAGGGCGGTCGCCCCAGCATCGGCGGACCGTTCACGCTCGTCGACCAGGATGGCCGCACCGTCACCAGCGACAGCCTCAAGGGCAAGCCGACACTGATCTATTTCGGCTTCACCTACTGTCCCGACGTCTGCCCGACGTCGCTCCTGCTGATGGAGACGGCGCTGGAGAAGCTGGGGCCGGATGCCGCCGGCAAGGTCAACGTCGTCTTCATCACCATCGATCCCGAGCGCGATACGCCGACGCTGCTGAAGGGCTACGTGCCCAACTTCGGGCCCACCTTCATCGGACTCACCGGCACGCCGCAGCAGATCGCCGACGTCGCCCGCGCCTACCGCGTCTACTACCAGAAGGTCCCGGGCAAGGACGGCGGTCCCTACCTGATGGACCACTCCTCGATCATCTACCTGCTCGACCGCAACGGCCGGTTCGTCACACACTTCACCCACGACGCCAAGACCGAGGCGATCGCCGCGGCCGTGGGACGGTTGCTCTAAATCGTTGAATTCGCACGATTTGTGCGCTGCAATATTGAAGTGACAAGCGGTCGCGGCAGCGTACAATCCGCGCCCACATGCTCTATCACGCCTACGAATTCCATCGGCAGCTCGCCAAGCCGGTCCGCTTGTGGGCCAACGCCCTCGAGCAGGTCTATTCCAGCCCGTACAATCCCCTGGCCGACACCTGGTTCGGCAAGTCGATGGCGGCGGGCGCCGAGATCATGGCGCGCCTCACGCAGAACTACGGCAAGCCCGAGTTCGGCCTTGCGACCACCCGGATCGGCGACGAGACGGTTGCGGTCAACGAAGAGACCTTGGTGCGCAAGCCGTTCTGCGACCTCATCCATTTCCATCGCGACACGACCCGGCGCGATCCCAAGGTGCTGGTGGTGGCGCCGATGAGCGGCCACTACGCCACTCTGCTGCGCGGCACGGTCGAGGCGCTGCTGCCCGAGCACGACGTCTACATCACCGACTGGACCGATGCCCGCGAAGTGCCGCTCACCGACGGCAACTTCTCGCTCGACGACTACATCGACTACGTCGTCGCCTTCTGCCGCTACCTCGGACCCGACGTGCACGTCATCGCCGTCTGCCAGCCCTCGGTGCCGGTGCTGGCTGCCGCGGCCCTGATGGCCGAGGCCAAGGACCCGCGCCAACCCAAGTCGCTCACCCTGATGGGCGGCCCGATCGACACCCGTCAGAGCCCGACCGTTCCCAACGATCTGGCGATGCGCAACTCGATGATGTGGTTCCGCCAGAACGTGATCTCGACGGTGCCGCTGGGCTACCCCGGCGCCTTGCGCCGGGTCTATCCGGGGTTCCTGCAGCTCACCAGCTTCATCAGCATGAACCTCGACCGGCACGTCAACGCCCACATGCGGCAGTTCGAGCACCTGGTCAAAGGCGACGACGATTCGGCCGACGGCCATCGCGCCTTCTACGACGAGTATCTCGCGGTCATGGACCTCAGCGCCGAATTCTACCTCCAGACCATCGAGGTGGTTTTCAAGGAGCACCTGCTGCCGCGCGGCGAGTGGGTGAGCCGTGGCCGCCGGATCGACCCCTCCGCCATCGAGACCGCCCTGATGACGGTCGAGGGCGAACTCGACGATATTTCCGGCATCGGCCAGACCAAGGCGGCCCACGCGCTGACGCCCAACATTCCCGGCGCCCGCCACGTCCACTGGGAGCAGCCCAGGGTCGGCCACTACGGCATCTTCAACGGCCGCAAGTGGCGCGAGCAGATCATGCCCCGGGTCCGCGCCTTCATCCGCGAGAACGACGTCGCCTGAAACACGACAACGAGAAATTCGTTTCGCGATCTTTTCCGGTCGGCCCGTTTCCGGTCAACTCCCTGATCTCCTTTGCATTTCCCCGCTTGCCGGCGGATGTCGCCTGTCGCTTCAAACGCGACATTTCGCGATTCCGATTCGAGGGTCCTTGCGCTGCCCCCGAGCGGAGCCGAAATGCGAGCATGCGGAAGGGAGCGGAGGCTCATAGGTATATTCCTATAGTATTCCGCTCATCCTGTCAAGGCCGAGGGAACCCCGGCGCGGCCAATGACGGGACGTTCAGGACTTGGCGAGGCCTGCCTTGACCAGCGTGGGCTTCACCTCGACGTAGTACTTCTCGGCAAAGGCACGGTACTGGGCGGGATCGCGATACCACGGCTCCTGGATGAACCTGTCGAGCAGCGGCTGGTGGCCGGGATCGGCCATCGCCTCCTTGAAGGCGTCGTGCAGCGCCTGGACGATTTGGGGCGGCAGGTCCTTCGGCCCGACCAGCCCGTAGGGGCTGACGGCCACGGCGTTGATTCCGCTTTCGACCAGGGTCGGCTTGTCGGGATATTTGCCGAAGCGCTTCTCGGTCGCCATCGCCAGCACGCGCACCTGGCCGTTCTCGACAAACGGCGCCCACTGCGCGCCGTCGGGCACGAACTGGATGTGGCCGCCCAGCAGCGCCGGCATCCACTCGGCGCCGCCCTTGTAGGGAATGTGGGTGAAGCGGGCGCCGGTCGCCTGCTCGGTCTCGATCATCAGCAGATGACCGGTGCCGCCGATGCCGCTGGTGCCGTAGTTGAGCTTCTCCGGCTCGCGCTTTCCGGCCTCGATCAGGTCGCCGATCGTCTGGTAGGGCGAGTCCGCGCGCACGACGACGCCGAAGGTGAATTCCGACAGGCCGATGATGTAGGAAAAGTCGCGCAACGGATGCCAGGCGGCCTGCTGGTAGTGCGGATAGCGCAGGCTGTTGATGGTCATGCAGGCGATGACATAGCCGTCGGGCTTCATGTTCGCCATCTGCGCCGCCGCCAGCGTGGCGCCGGCGCCGGCCTTCACATCGACGTTCACCTGCTGGCCCCACTTGCGGCCGACGCGCTCACCGAGAAAGCGCAGATGCACGTCGCACACGCCGCCCGCCGCCAGCGGATTGTAGACCGTGATCGGCTTGTCGGGCTTCCAGCTGGCTTGAATCTGGGGCTGAGTCTGGGCGCACACCAAGCCGGGCATGGCCAGGGCGCCGCCAATGCCTGCGGCCAGGACGCGCCGACGGTTGATGCCGGTCATCATTTTCCTCCCTGCTTTATCCGTTCTGCGACGGGTGCCGGCAGCATACCCAGCCGCCGAGGAGAGGGCTATCATCAGCGCCATGACCCTGCCCGTCGAGATTTCGGCCTGGAAGCCGGCGCCTTTTGCGTTGAAGGGCGAGACCGTGTTCGCCATCGGCGACGTCCATGGCTGCGCGGCAGAGTTCCGCGTCCTGCTCGACGCCATTGCCGAGCTCGCCAAGGCCGAGAGCGGCAAGCGGCGCCTGATCTATCTCGGCGACATGATCAACCGCGGCCCCGACAGCATCGGCGTTCTCGAACTGTGGGCCGAGGGCGAGGAAGCGCGTGGCGTCGATCATATCGACCGAGTGATGGGCAACCACGAGATCATGATGATGCTGTCGGTCATCGGCGGCCCGCATGCCCAAAAGGCCGAAACCATGTGGCTGAGCAAGCGCATGGGAGGCCAGAAGCTGCTCGACCAGATGGCGGCGCGCACCGGCCGGACGGCGACGCGCGCCGACCAGGACCTGCTCAGGACGGCGCTGGGCGAGGCGGTTTTCCATCGGCTCTACGGCATGCGTTCGCATGTCAGCCTCGGCAACACGCTGTTCGTCCATGGCGGCCTCGACCCGCACGCCGACCCCGACGAGTTCCTGACCCGGCCCTGGACGATCTTCACCGAGGCGCGCTGGGCCTGGATCAACCACGGCTTCCTCGACTGGAAGGGCGGCTTCGGCGGCACGCTGGTGGTGCACGGCCACACGCCGCCCGACAAGCACAAGGCGATCAGCGGGATGGACGACCCGCACCTGTTCGAAGGCGACCGACTGGGCCTCGACGGCGGCAGCGCCCGGACGGGCATCGTGACCGCCGCCGAGATCCACGACGGCCGCTACCGCATCCTCAAGGCCGGCACGCCGTTCGAGAATCCGGAACCTTCGGGCGAGTGATGGGCTCCGGCGGCTCCGCCGCCGAACCCTAGCCGTTCGCCCTGATGACTTCGAGGAACGCAGCGCCATAGCGTTCGAGCTTGGCATCGCCGATGCCATGGATCTCGCGCATGGCACCGGGATTGGCCGGACGGTGCGAGGCGAGCTCGGCCAGGGTGCGGTCGGAGAACACGACATAGGCCGGCACGTTCTGGGTTCGCGCCAGTTTGGAGCGCAACGCCTTGAGCGCATCGAGCAGAACTGCATCGGCGTCGCCCACGATCGCAGCGGTGGCGGCGCGCCTGTCGCGGCGCGCGCCCGCCTTTCCCTGGGCGGCGCCCGAGGTGAGGTCCTTGCGCAGCTCGATGCGCGCCTCGCCCTTCAACACCCGCCAGCCCTCTTCCGTGACCCACCAGCGGCCGTGCTCCATCAGATCCTGGGCGATCAGGCCGACGGCCGAGAGCTGGCGGAAGATCGAGCGCCACTCGCCCGCCTTGCGGCCAGAGCCGACGCCGAAGGTCGGCAGCTGGTCGTGGCTGAACTTGGCCACGTTCTCGGTGCGCTCGCCGGTCAGGATGGCGACCAGGTGTTCCATGCCGAAGCGTTCGCCGGTGCGCAGGATGGCCGACATCGCCTTTTGCGCGTCGATGGTGCCGTCGAAGCGCTCGACGCCTTCGACGCAGAGATCGCAGTTGCCGCACGGCTCGGATGGTTCGCCGAAGTAGGCGAGCAGGGTCTGGCGGCGGCAGCGTGGCGCCTCGGCCAGCGCCAGCAGAGCGCCCAGACGCTGGCGTTCGATGCGCTTGCGCTCGTCCGAGGAGTCGCTCTGCTCGATCTGCAGGCGGCGGAGCTGCATGTCGCCCAGGCCGTAGAGCGTCAGCGTGTCGGCCGGCAACCCGTCACGGCCGGCGCGGCCGATCTCCTGGTAATAGGCTTCCACGTTGGACGGCAGGTCGGCGTGGCAGACGAAGCGCACGTCGGGCTTGTCGATACCCATGCCGAAGGCGACGGTGGCGGTCATCACCACGCCGTCGTCCTGCTGGAAGGAATCCTGGTTGGCGTCGCGCACACGCTTGTCGAGACCGGCGTGATAGGGCAGCGCGCGCACCCCGGCCTCCACGAGCGTCGCCGCCAGTTCCTCGACCTTGCGGCGCGAGGCGCAATAGACGATGCCGCTCTCGCCCTCGTGGGCGCGCACGAAGGCCAGCACCTGACGCGAGGAGCGTTCCTTGGGTTTGAAGGCGAGCCGGAGGTTCGGCCGGTCGAAGCTGCGGACAAAGACGCGCGGCGGGCCCGCGGGAAACAGCTTCTCGACAATGTCGCCGCGGGTCGGCGCATCGGCCGTCGCCGTCAGCGCCAGCGTCTGCAGCCGGCCGCCGATCTGGCGCGCGACATTGCCCAGGGTGAGATACTCGGGCCGGAAGTCGTGGCCCCACTGCGAGACGCAATGGGCCTCGTCGATCGCCATCAGGGTGACGTGGGCCTCGGCCAGCATCTCGACCGTGTCGGGCCGCGCCAGCCGTTCGGGCGCGACATAGAGCAGCCGCAGCTGGCCGGTGCGCAGCAGGCCCATGACCCGGGCGTTCTCGGCGGGCTCGTTGCTGGAATTGAGGCTGCCGGCGGCGACGCCGGCGGCGGTCAGCGCCTGGACCTGGTCGCGCATCAGGGCGATCAGCGGCGAGACGACCAGCGTCAGCCCCGGCCGCACCAGGGCCGGCAGCTGGTAGCACAGCGACTTGCCGCTGCCGGTCGGCATGACGGTGAGCACGTTTTCGCCCGCCAGGACGGCGCGGACGATCTCCTCCTGGCCGGGCCGGAAGTCGTTGAAGCCGAAGACGGAATGCAGCAGCGCGTGCGCGGTCGAGAGGGATGCTTCTTTCAAGGCCGGCAGAATCGGGGAATTTGCTGGCGGCGTACAGGTGCAAAACCGTCACGCCGGCAGGAAGGCGAGACAGATCGTACACGCCACCCAAAAGCGCCTAGGGTCCCGGCTCCCATAGTTTCAGGAAGGAATCCGACATGGCCCAGAAGCAACAGCGCGGCAATCGCGAAGCCAAGAAGCCCAAGCAGGACAAGCCCAAGAAGATCGTCTCGGCCTCGCCGTTCGCGTCGTCGAATTCCAATCCGGGCGCCAAGGTGGCGGCCAACAAGCGCAAGTAGCCGGCCACCCCCCGGCTGGCTCCCCAGCTAACCCAATGTCACGAGGATCGCGTGCGTGGCGCGATCCTCGCGCAGCGGGACGCATGCCTTGCCTTCGGACACCGGCGAGGGCTTGCCATCGACCTCGACGGCGATCACGCCGCGACCCGCTCCCCCCGAATTGTGGACGGTGATCTCGTAGACCGTGCCACGATAGCGCAGCGTCATCTCATACTCCGGCCAGGCCGCCGGGATGCACGGGTCGATCCACAATAGGTCACCCTTGAGGCGCAGGCCGAGAATGGCCTCGACGCCGGCCCGGTAGAGCCAGCCGGCCGATCCGGAATACCAGGTCCAGCCGCCCCGCCCGACATGTGGCGGCGCCGAATAGACATCAGCCGCCACGACATAGGGCTCGACTTTGTAGCGCAGCACGCCGGCGCGCGTTGCCGTGTGGTTGACCGGGTTGATCAGCGAGAACAGTTCGGCCGCCTTGTCGCCCTGGCCGAGGGCTGCAAAGCCCATGATCGACCAGGCGGCGGCGTGGGTGTACTGGCCACCGTTCTCGCGGATGCCGGGTGGATAGCCCTTGATGTAGCCGGGCTCGAGCGTTGTCCTGTCGAACGGCGGCGTGAACAGCGGCGCCACGCGATCGCCGCGATGCACGAGATGGAGATCCAGCGCCGCCATGGCCTGCGCCGCCCGCGCCGGCGGTGCCGCACCCGAGATCGCCGCCCAGGATTGCGCGATGGAATCGATCCGGCATTCCTGGCTGGTTGCCGACCCCAGCGGCGTGCCGTCGTCGTAGTAGCCGCGGCGATACCAATCGCCATCCCAACCTTCTCGGTCCAACGCCTCGCGCAACGCCGCGGCGTGGGCCGTCCAGGTGTCCGCGCGCGCGGCATCCTTGCGGGTACGCGCGATCGGCACGAAGGCCGTAAGGGCGGCATGGAGGAACCAGCCCAGCCAGACACTTTCGCCGCGGCCCGCCTCGCCCACCCGGTTCATGCCGTCGTTCCAGTCGCCGGTGCCCATCAACGGCAGGCCGTGGGCGCCGGTGGCGAGGCTGAGGTCGAGGCCGCGCGCGCAATGCTCGAACAGCGAGGCGGTCTCGTCGGACTGGCTGGGCTGGAAGTAGAGATCGTGCTCGCCTTGGCGGAGTGCGGGGCCGTCGATGAACGGCACCTGCTCGTCGAGAATCGCGGTGTCGCCGGTGGTCTCGACATAGTGCGCCGCGACCGTGGCGAGCCAGGCGCGATCGTCGGCAATGCGCGTACGAACCCCCTGGCCGGCGGGGGGGAACCACCAATGCTGGACGTCGCCCTCGACGAACTGCCGGCCGGCGGCGCGCAGGATATGAGCGCGGGCGAGTTCAGGGCGGGCGACCGCCAGCGACATCACGTCCTGGAGCTGGTCACGGAAGCCGTAGGCGCCGCTCGCCTGATAGAAAGCGGCGCGGGCCCAGTAGCGGCAGGCCAGCGTCTGGTAGAGCAGCCAGCCGTTGAGGAGGAGGTCCATCGAGCGATCCGGCGTCTTCACCTGGAGGACGCCCAGTGTCTCGTCCCAGAAAGAGACGACTTCACGATGAACCGAAGCAAGGTCGACAGCACGATAGCGCTCGATCAGAACGCGCGCCGCGCCGGCATCGTCGGCCTGTCCGAGAAAGAAGACGACCTCGGTCGCGGCACCGCGGCCTAGTTCGATCGTGGTCTGCAGGGCCGCGCACGGATCGAGGCCGGCCCCCACCCGCTGCGACAGCGGGATGGCACCGCTGAGCGCCGCCGGATTGTCGGCGGCGCAGTTGCGGCCGATGAACTCGCTGCGATCGGCCGTCCATCCGGTCTGGCGTCCGCCGAGGTCGGCGAAGGCGACACGCGTGCCATGATGCATATTCCAGGGGTTACACGCGAAGATCGCGCCGGTCGCGGGATCGCGTTCTGTGACGACGGTCGGCCCCGACGCTCCGCGCCCAAGGCCCAGTACCCAATCGACATAGGCCGTGATGGACAAGCGGCGGGGGCGGTCGGAGACGTTGCGGACGGTGAGCCTGGAGATCTTGATCGAATCGCCCAGCGGCACGTACTGCAGCAGCTCAAGCGCGATGCCGTTGGCCGTGACTTCAAAGCGGCTATAGCCGCGGCCGTGACGGACGATGTAGAGCGCCGATTCAAGGCGGATCGGCAGCACGGTCGGGCCCCAAAGGGCGCCGCTGTCGAGATCGCGCACATAGAGCATCTCGCCGGGCCGATCGCAGACCGGATCGTTCGACCAGGGCGTGAGCTGGTTGTCGCGGCTGTTCTGCGACCAGGTATATCCGCCGCCATCGGTCGCGACCTGGAAGCCGAACGATGGGTTGGAAATGACATTGATCCAGGGCGCCGGAGTGGACTGGCCAGGTCCGAGGACGGTCACGTACTCACGACCGTCGGACGAGAAGCCGCCGAGGCCGTTGAAATACTGCAATGCACCCAGAGCGGCGACCGGCGGCGGCGCGGTCGTGCCGACCTCGGTGAGCGGCCGTCGGCGCAGCGGCGGCACGACGCCGGGCGGCGTCTGCAAGCGATCGAGCTGATCGGCCAGGCTGCCGCGCCGACCCGGCAGCACGACGCGGGCCACGGCGAGCAACAGGGCGCGGGTCTCGGTCGAGATCAGGTCGCTGCGCAGGACAAAGATGCCGCCCTTTTCGCTTTCGACGCCGAAATGCGTCCGTGACCGATGCGTGCGCACCAGCGTCTCGAGTACGACCTGCAGGTCTTGGACATAGGAGGCACCACGCTCGTTCAGGACGACGAGATCGACCGCCAGACCCTTCAGCCGCCAGTATTCGCGGGCACGCAACATCTCGCGGACGATTCCCGAATCTTCGACTTCGTCGATGCGCACCAGCACGATCGGCACGTCGCCCGAGATGCCCTGGGCCCATAGGGCCGGCGGCGGCGCAAGGCCGCGCCGGATCGTGTCCGACGACGAGCGCAGCGCCGGGTTGGCATAGAGTACGTGCCCCGCCAGGCGCTGATAGAGGGTGGCTTGCGCCGGCGCGATATCGAGGTGGCGCAGCTGCACCTGGGCCTGCGTCCAGGCGAGCGTCGCGGCACGCTCGAAGGCATTGGTGTCCTGATGCTTGTCGACGGCATCGAGCAGGGCCTCGCGCGACGCGGCGACCATGGTCCAGAAGGCGATCCTGGCCGTGCTGCCGGCCGGAATCCTCAAGCGCCGGCGCAGCGCGAACACCGGATCGAGCACCGGGCCCACGGTATCGGACAGGCGCCGGCCGTCGATCACGGCGACGGGCGCGCCGACGTCGCCGCCGCGGCCGAGAAACCGGGCGCGGTCGGTTTCGATCTCGACCTCGCCCACGGCCTCGCCCTCGACGACCGCCAGATGGGCAACCCACAGTTCGGGCTCCCCCGGGCCGCGGCGGCGCCGCGTCGCCAGGATGGCCCTCGCGGCGGGCAGATATTCTGTCTGCACGAACATCTTGGAGAAGGCCTGGTGCGCGGCATCGGCCGCCGGCGGCGCCAGCACAATCTCGGCGTAGGAGGTGAGTTCGATGTCGCGCGCCTGGGCGCCTGTGTTGGCGATCGATACGCGCCGGACCTCGGCATCATCCTCGGGCGACACCACGACGTCGAGCGTGGTGGCGAGCGTGCCGTCGTGCCGTACGAATTCGGCACGGTCCTCGGCGAACATGACGTTGTAGCTGTCGGGCCGCGTGCCGCGCGGCTGATAGGTCGCCGACCAGACCACGTTGCTCTCGGTATCGCGGAGGAAGATGTAGCTGCCCCAGTCGTCGCGGATCGTATCCTCGCGCCAGCGCGTGACGGCAATGTCGCCCCAGCGGCTGAACCCCGAGCCGGCCGCCGTCAGCATTACCGAATAGCGGCCGTTCGACAGAAGGTGCGCCGACGGGCTGGCGGCGTGGGGATTGCGCAGGCGCCGCACCACCGCAGGCTCGAGGTCTTCGACCGAGCTGCTGGTGCCGACTTCCTCGGCCCGCGGGTGGGCGACGGCGACGTCGCGCGGCGTGCGTTCCTGGAGCAGGAGCTCGGTCGCCTGGACCATCGGCTCGGCATGGAAGCGCGTGCGCATGATGCCGTCGAGCAGCGCGTTGGCGATGGCCACGACCGTCATGCCCTGGTGGTGAGCCATGTAGGCGCGCACGACCGCCTGCGTCTGGCCCTCGGGCAACCGCACCGGCGTGAAGTCGATCGCCTCGTAGAAGCCGAAGCGGCCGCAGCCGCCTATCTCGGCCAGTCGCGCGAAGTTAGCCGTCGCGGCCAGGGGATCAACCATGGCGGCGAGCGCAGTGGCATAGGGTGCGACGACGGCGTTTTCACTCAAGCCACGCTTGAAGCCGAGGCCGGGGACGCCAAAATTGGAGTACTGGTAGGTGAATTCCTTGTCGCGCGCATTGTAGGCCGATTCGGAGACGCCCCACGGCAGGCCGAGGCCAATGGCATAGTCGATCTGCCGCCGTACGATCAGATCGTTGGTCTTTTCGATCAGGCTGCCGAGCGGCGCCCGCATGACCAGCGACGGCATGAGGTACTCGAACATCGAGCCTGACCACGAGATCAGCGCCGCGCCGCGCCCAACCGGCGTCACCGCCCGCCCCAGCCGGAACCAGTGGCGAGCCGGCACGGCGCCGGTGGCGATCGCCACGAAGCTGGCGAGCCGGGCTTCCGAGGCAAGCAGGTCGTAGCAACTGGGATCGAGCCGGTCCTCGGTGGCGAGATAGCCGATCGACAACAGCCGGCGATCCTCGTTGAGGAGAAAATCGAACTCCATGGCATTGGCCATGGCGCGCGCCGTGGCCGCGATCGTCTGCAGCCGGCGCTCCATCGCCGCCCGCGCCTCGGCGGTCTGGGCAATGTCGCGATGGTGGCTTTCGAGCGAGCGCTGCGCCGCCTCGACCCAGAACAGCATGTCGGCGCTGGCGTCATCCCCGCGTTCGCTGGCCAAGGTGCGGGCAAGGTCGGTGACGGTCCCGGCACGTGCGACCAGCGCTGCGGGTTCGCCCGTTCCGTCCTCGAGCGACACAGCACTCGCGAGACCTTCCAGAGCCGCTGTCAGTTCCCGACGCGACACGAGATGGGTGCGCCTGTCGTCGGGCAGCGCCTGCAGGGCCTCGCGGGCGAGGGCCAGACTGTCGTCCACACCGCCAATCGCGGCCGACGGCGGCGCCGGATCGCCGCGCCAGCCGGCACAGGCGTTGGCGAGCGCGACCAGGTGTCCCGCCAGGTTGCCGCTGTCGACCGTGGAGACGTAGGCAGGCTCGAGCGGCCGGAGATCAGATGTGTCGTACCAATTGTAGAAATGGCCCCGGAACCTCTTGAGGCGCTCCATGGTCGCCAGCGTCGCCTCGATGCGCTGCGCTGCCTCGAGGGTGCCGATCCAGCCGAAATCGCGGGCGGCCACCGTCGACAAGAGATAGAGGCCGAGGTTGGTGGGTGACGTGCGGCGCGCGACGACCGGCTTCGGGTCCTCCTGGAAATTGTCCGGCGGCAGCATGTGCTCTGCTTCGGTGACGAAGGTCTCGAAGAAGCGCCAGGTGCGCCGCGCGATCAGGCGCAACGACCGGGCATCGGCGGCCGAGATCGCGAGACTGCCGGCATCGGCCTGGGCGAGACTGACCCAGCGGGCGATCGCGGGCGAAGAGAACCAGGCGAGGAGGATCGGCAGGGCGACGGGCAGCGCCGTGGAACCGGCGTACCAGACGAAGACCGCCGCCAGGCAAGCGACGGTCAGGCTTCCCGCCATTTCGCCGATGAAGCCCCACCAGTCGGTGCGCAGCAGTTGCTGGGATTGGGCCGCCGTCGTCCATTCGAGCAGACGGCGATGGCTGACGAAAAGCCGGAAAAGGGTCCGGCCGATCGCATCCATCATCAACCAGGCCTGGTGGGCGAGGAACACCACGATCAGCGCGGTCTGGGCGCCGGCGATCCCGATGTCCGTGGCCAGCGCGCCGAAGTGGCTGCGCGTCGTGATGCCGGCGTGGCGCGGCAGGACCGCCGCAGCCACGGGCAGAAACGTGGGTAGTGCAAGAACCAGCAGGACGAAGGCCGTCCAGGCCAACGCACCCGGCACCGGCAGGGTCCAGCCCGCCAGCAGCGCCACGACGGCGGCGGCCGGCGAGAGCGTGCGCCGGAGATTGTCGAACATCTTCCAGAAGCCGATCGCCGGCATGCCGTCGCCGCGCGGCCCCTTGAAGAGACCCAGCATCCACGGCAGCAGCTGCCAGTCGCCTCGGGCCCAGCGATGATGGCGGGCAGCCGCCACGTCGTAGCGGGCGGGAAACTCCTCGACCACCTCGATGTCGGTGACCAGGCCTGAGCGGGCGAACACGCCCTCGAAGAGGTCGTGGCTCAGCATCGAATTGTCCGGCACGCGGCCGGCCAGCGCCGCTTCGAAGGCGTCGACGTCGTAGATACCCTTGCCGGAATAGGAGCCTTCGCCGAACAGATCCTGATAAACGTCCGACACCGCCGACGCATAGGGATCGATGCCGCTGTTGCTCGAGAAGATGCGCTGGAACAGCGAGCCCTCCGCGCCCACGGGCAGCGACGCCGTCACCCGGGGCTGCAGCACGCCATAGCCTTCGACGACGCGGCCCTCGGCCGGATCCACGCGCGGGCGGTTGAGGGCGTGCGCCATCTTGCCGACCAGCCGGCAGACCGCGTCGCGCGGCAACCGCGTGTCGGAATCGAGGGTCACGACGAAGCGGACGTCGCTCGGAAGCGGGTGGCCGCCGGCGTCGAGGAACGTCGTTTCGCGCGAGCCGCGCAGCAGGCGGTTCAGCTCGTGCAGCTTGCCGCGCTTGCGCTCCCACCCCATCCATTGGCCCTGAGCTTCGTTCCACAGGCGGCGGCGGTGGAGCAGGAGAAAGCGATCGGCGCCGAGCGCGCTGGGATAGCGGGCATTGAGCCGAGCGATGCCTTCGGCAGCCGCCGCCAGCAGTTCGCCGTCGCCCGGAGTCGATTCGGCGAACGCGTCGGCCCAGTCCGACAGCAAGGCGAAATGAACGGTGCCGGCGGGATTGGAGAGGTAATGGACTTCCAGCCGCTCGATCAGTTCGTCGACGCCGGAGCGGCTCGTCAGCAGGGTCGGGATGGCCACCAGGGTGCGCAGCTCGGGCGGCACGCCGTCACGGAGCGCAAGGCCCGGCAGCAGGGTTGCGCCGAAGCCACCGGTGATGCCGCGGTTGACCAGCATCAGCGCCGCGTCGATTGCCGGCAACAGGCCCAGCAGCGCCATCGCGCCGAGCTGCCAGCCGAGCATGCCGGTTTCCACCAACGCGAGCAGCGGCAGGAAGAGGATGACGCCCGCCATGACGGCGATACTGCCGACGTAGCCCGCGATGCCGGCGGTCGCGAACCGTCGCCTGAGCGCGAGGCCGGGCGGCCGAAACTCCAGCGAACGCTCGAAGGCCGCACGCCCGCCGCCTATCAGATGATAGCCGGGGTCGCACTGTCGTGCGTCGACATCGGAAGCTGCTACCGACAATGCCGCGGCCGCGAGCGCGCGCCGGGCGATCTCGGGCTCGCTCAACTGCGTGCCGCGCGCCATCTGCTCGATGGCGGTGCGATAGAGATTGCGGGTGGCGAAATCCATCTCGGCGAAGGCGCTGCCGGCACGCAATACGTCATCCACCGGACTCACCGCTTCGAACAGCTTTGCCCAGTCGACGTCGGAGACCAGACGCATGCTGGTGATGACGTTGCGGACGGTGACGTTCGTGGCACCCTGGAGCTGGTGTTCCTTGCGCACCAGCTCGTCGGCGTTCGTGCCCTCGCGCGCGAGGCGCTCCTCCAGCCAGCCGACGGCCGGCGTCGTCTCCGGATCCTGGTCGCGCAGGCGCTGCACGAGCTGCACGGTGAAGCCCTCGGACAGCGGCACCCGCTCGTAAGGCGCCAGCGCCGCGGGCTCGGCGGCCCGATCGTTCACGCCCAGCAGCCTGTCGGCCACCCTGTCGGCTTCTTCGCGGGCGGCGCGGCGGCCCATGATGCGCTTGGCCGAGCGGCGGAGATTCTCGACCAGAACGATGCGCAGCGAGATCGCGACGGCCCAGAGCTCGCCGATGGTGAGCGGCTGGACGTTCTGGTAGGCGCGCACGAAGCGCGTCAGCGTCTCGGGATCGAAGCGGCTGTCGGTATGGGCGACGAACGCCCACGCCAGACCGAACACCCGCGGATAGCCGGCCAGCGGGCCGTCGCTGAGCTTGGGAAGCTGGCGATAGTATCCCGGCGGCAGATCGGTGCGGACTTCGCGGACCTGCTGTTCGACGAGATGATAGTTGTCGAGCAGCCACTCGGCGGCCGGCGTGATGGTCCGGCCTTCACCGGCCGCGTGCGCAATGCTGCGGTAGGCCTCGAGCAGGACTCCCTCGTTTTCCCGCAGGCGGACGGCCAGGGATCTGCCAGATGTGACGAAGGTCGAGACCGGCTGATGGGCGGCCAGGCTTTCGGCATGCTGCTCCAGGCGCTCGATACTGAACAGCTCGCTGCGAATGGGATCTTCATCGTCCCCAAAGGAAATGACGGGCGCGCGCGCAAACGCACGCCGAAAGAACGATTTCAATGAATTCCGGCCTTTCCGGCACATAACGCACGATCGGCGCAAAGGTTGCCGCGCGCGCACACGAAGCGTCGCTGTCAGCGGATCGCTACAGACGCTTCCTTGTACAGCAAACGACCCGGCCGAACGAATCGCCCGATGCCGCGGCCAGTGTCGCGCCGGCTAGTGTCTCGCGGCTTGGCCGCCGTCGAGGGTCATCACCACGCCACTGATGTAGCTGGCGCGGTCCGATGCCAGGAACACCGCGAGATCGGCGACCTCGTCGGGCTCGGCAGCGCGGCCGAACGGCATGTGCCTGGTCAGTTCGGGCCAGCGCTCAGGATCGCCGAATTTCTGCTCGGCCTGGCCGCGTAGCAAAGTGAGCATGCGGTCGGTACGGGTGGCCGGCGGGTTGATCGCCACCACGCGCACGCCGTGATCGACGCTCCTGGAACCCACGGCGCGGGTGAAGGCCATCAGGCCCGCGTTGCCCATGGTGCCGGCGACGTAGTCGTAATTGAAGCTCTCGCCGGCAAGGCCGATGATGTTCACCACCACGCCCTTCTTGCGGGCGTAGAATTTCTCCAGCATGGCGCGCGTGGCGTTGACGTAGCCGAATACCTTCAGGTCCCAGGCCTCGCGCCATTTCGGCTCGGTCATGCCGAAGATGTCGCCGCGCGGGATGGCGCCTGCATTGTTCACCAGGATGTCGGCGTGGCCCACCGCGTCGACCACCGACCGGGCGGTATCGCCCCTGGAGAAGTCGGCGGGATGGATCTCGACCGGCACGTTGTGGCGGGCGCGGATCTTTTCCCGCGCCGCCTCGAGCGATTCCTTCGAACGCGAGGCGATGTGGACGGTGCAGCCTTCGGCCGCGAAGCCCATGGCGCAGGCGAAGCCGATGCCGCGGCTGCCGCCGGTGATGAGCACGGTGCGGCCGGCGAGCTTCATGTCCATGTCGCGGTCTCCTAGAGCCGATAGATGCTGTCGATGGTGGCCCGGCCGTCTTCGGTCTTGGCACGGCCGTCCTTCACCATCTGCACCAGATGCGCCAGCATCGAACGGCCGGCGGCCTTGTGCAGATGCACCGGCGTGTCGGCGTAGTTCCTGGCGACCATCTGGGGGATCGACTGCGGCCCCTCCTTGAGGCGCGCCAGGATCTGCGCCTCGCGGCCGAGACGGTGCTCGATGTAGGCCTGCACGAAGGGGTTGGGATTGCGGATCTCGGCACCGTGCGTCGGGATATAGAGCGTCTCGTCGCGCGGCAGCAACTTGCGCAAGCTGGCGAAGTAGTCGGCCATGTTGCCGTCCGGCGGCGAGATCACCGCCGTCGACCAGCCCATCACATGGTCGCCCGAGAGCAGCGCCTTGTCCTCGCGGACCGCGAAGCAGAGGTGGTTGGAGATGTGGCCGGGCGTGTGGACCGCCTCGACGTTCCAGCCATCGCCCTGCACCACGTCGCCGTCGCCCAGCTTGACGTCGGGCGCGAACAAGAGATCGCCCGCTTCCTCGGCGTGCTCGCCGGCGGGCGGCCTGGGATGCGGGCCGTAGCTGAAAACCTTGGCGCCGGTCGCCTTGGCGAGCGCGGGCGTGGCCGGCACGTGATCGATATGGGTGTGGGTGACCAGGATGTGGGTGACGGTCTCGCCACGCACGGCGCGCAGCACGGCGTCGATATGGTCCTGCTGGTCGGGGCCGGGATCGACCACCGCCACCTTGCCGTGGCCGACGATGTAGGTGCCGGTGCCCTTGAAGGTGAAGGGACTGGGATTGTTGGCCACGACGCGGCGGATCAGCGGCGTCACCTCCATCGCCGTGCCGTAGTCGAACTTGAAGTCCTTGATGAAGGGAATGCCGGGCATCGCGCGTCCTCAGGGTGTGGGCGGCGTCAGTTTGTAGAGGGCGTTGCGGATGTCGGAGCTGACATAGACCGTCCCCGACCTGGCGACCGCCACGCCGGTCGGCACCAGCGCCGGCGGGCCGCCGGGAAAGGGAGCAAGGCCGATGTCGAGGTTCGAGGCGATGACGGTCTTGGCACCGGAGACCGGGTCGATGGCGACCACGCGCTTCTGGCCCACTTCGGCGATGAACAGGCGGCCGTCGGGGCCGACGTCGATGCCCTCGGGACCGGCGAGGCCGTCGGCCACGACCTTGCGGGCGCCCGACACGACGTCGACCTGAAGCACCGCGCCGCCGGCGGTCTCGGTGATGTAGACCAGATGGCCCGGACCCTGGGCCATCGCGACCGGTCCGCGCAGTTCCTTGGCGATGACGCTGCGCGTCTTGCCGTCGGGGCTCACCTTCACGAGGTTGCCGCTGGCCAGCTCGGCGACATAGAGCGAACCGTCGGCGAATTCCAGCGCATCGACGGGCGCGGCGAACCCGGTCAGGGTCGCCACCAGCCTGCCGGTCTTGCGGTCGACCTTCTCGACGGTGTTGGAGAACCAGCTCGACAGCAGCACATGCCTGGGCCCGGCGGAAATGCCGATCGGGTAGGCGTGGGTCTCGCCGTGCACGCGCAGCACGTCGGACACCGTGCCGTTCTGGCCATCGACGGTGCGGTAGCTGAACACGTCGGCCACGTGCACCGTCTCCCTGCCGCCGTCGGTGGTGACGGCAAGATCGGTCGGCACGGCGAGCTTGCCCTCGACGATCGTCTTGGCGGAGCCGGTGTGCTTGTCGACGAGATAGATGCCGTTGTCGGTCATCGACGTCACGAACAGGCGACCGCGCGAATCGAAGGCGAGGTTGTCGAGGCCGGGCTTCAGCGAGGCCACCAGCTTCCTCGCCTTACTGGTCAGGCTGACGCTCCACACGCCGCCGGTGCCGGTGTCGACGACAAAAAGGTTGTCGCGGTTCTGCGGATCGATGTTGGCCGCCGCCGGAATCTTGAAGCCCGAGGCGATCACCTCGATCGCGCCGGTCTCGAGGTTGATCTTGGCAACCTCGCCCTTGAACCACAGCGGCCCATAGAGGAAGCCGTCGTCACGGTGGACCTCGAAGCCGTTCAGGCCGCCCAGCTTTTCGGCGATCCTGCGCAGTTCGGTGCGCGGGACCGGCTTGAAGTCGGGCTTGTCGACATTCTTGAGGTCGATCTCGTAGAGCGCGTCGCCGAGGAAGACCTCCGACACGAACAGCCGGCCGTCCTTGCCGAAGGCGATCGAGTTGGGCCCTGCCATGCCGTTGGCGACCTCGATGGTCTTGCCGTTGGGCTTGCGAACATAGACCTTGCCCAGCAGGAAGGCGGTCCAGGCCATGGTGCCGTCATCGGCGAAGGCGATGTCGTCGGCCATGCCGGTCGGAGCGTCGATCACACGGTCGACTTCGCCGGTGTCGACCTGCACGCGGTAGAGCGTCTGGCCGATCACGGAGCCGGCGAAAAGCTGGTCGTCCTTGTTGAAGGCGAGGCCATGGACGCCATGGAACCACGAGCCGGGCACCAGGAACTGCTGGCTGTACTCCCTGGGCGGCGGTGGCGATTCCTGCTGCGCAAGCGCGCTGCCCGCAACGGCGAGTGCAACCGCGCCCGCCGTGACAAACCGGCCCAAACCCATCCGTTTCCTCCGACCCTCTCTCGCGGCGCGGACTTTAGACCGCGCGACACATTTTGTAACGCCTGACCCTTCAGCTACCATGGTGCCGCTAGGAAAACATGCATTTTGCGGGAGAAAACACATGGCGGGTCCGCTTTCGGGACTGACGATCGTCGAGTTGGCCGGGATCGGGCCGGGACCGATGTGCTCGATGATGCTGGGCGATATGGGCGCCAATGTGATCCGCGTCGACCGCACCAAGAGCCATGTCATGGATCGCCTCGCCGATCCCAAGTTCGCCGTGCACAACAGGAGCCGGCGCTCGGTCTCGATCGACCTGCAGAAGAAGGAAGGCATCGACGTCGTGCTGCGCCTGATCGAGAGAGCCGACGGCATGACCGAGCCGTTCCGGCCGGGCGTCGCCGAGCGACTGGGTGTCGGGCCCGATATCTGCCTCGAGCGCAACCCGAAGCTGGTCTACGGCCGGATGACCGGCTGGGGCCAGGAAGGCCCGCTCGCCAAGGCCGCCGGCCACGACATCAACTACATCGCGCTGACCGGCGCGCTGCATGCCATCGGCTCAAGGGGCAAGCCGATGCCGCCGCTCAACCTGGTGGGCGATTTCGGCGGCGGCGGCATGCTGCTGGCCTTCGGCATGGTGTGCGGGCTCCTGGAGGCGCAGCGCTCCGGCAAGGGCCAGGTGGTCGATGCCGCGATGGTCGACGGCGCGGCGCTGCTGCTGGGCGGAATCTACGGCATGGCCGGCGCAGGCCTGTGGAAGGACGAGCGCGAGACCAACATGCTGGACGGCGGCGCGCACTTCTACGGCACCTATGAGACCAAGGACGGCAAGTTCGTCTCCATCGGCTCGATCGAGCCGCAGTTCTACGAGCTGCTGCTCGAGAAGACCGGGTTGAAAGGCCAGAATCTGCCGGCGCAGATGGACCGCACGATGTGGGGCGACCTCAAGGCCAGGCTCGAGGGCATCTTCAAGACCAGGACGCGCGACGAATGGTGCGCGATCATGGAGGGTACCGACATCTGCTTCGCGCCCGTGCTCACCATGCAGGAAGCCTCGCAGCATCCGCACGCCAAGGCGCGCGGCGCCTACGTCGACGTCTCTGGCTTCGCCCAGCCGGCCGCCGCGCCACGCTTCTCGCGCACCAGGGAGAGCGTGAAGGGGCCTGCCGCCAAGCGCGGCCAGCACACCGACGAGATCCTGGGCGAGAGCGGCTTCTCGCCGGCGGAGATCGGTGAGCTGAAGGCGGCAGGAATCGTCGGGCCGCAGTGATGCCGCAAGGATGATCCGCGCCTTCGAACTGGCCGTCCGGCAGCTCGGCGACCCCCGACTGCGCGTCGTCATCTGGCAGTCGCTGGCGCTGTCCCTGGTGCTGCAGGTCGCCATCTGCGTCGTGGCGTGGTGGGCGCTGCAGTCGTTCGCCACCTTCCAGTGGAACTGGCTGAACGAGACCGTCCGCTGGCTGGGCGGCGGCGCGGTCACGGTGCTGGCGTTGATGCTGTTCCCGGCGAGCTTCGGCATCGTGATCTCGATCTTCCTGGAGAAAATCGCCGACATCGTCGAAAGCGAGCACTACCCGCATCTCGGCCGGGCGCGCGGCATTCCGATCTGGGTCGGTATCCGCTCGGGCATCGTGTTCCTGCTCACCCTGGTGGCGCTCAATCTCGTGCTGCTGCCGTTCTACCTGGTGGCGCTGTTCATCGCCGGGCTGGGAGCGGCGCTGTTCTATGGCGCCAACGGCTGGCTGACCGGCCGGGAATACTACGAGCAGGTGGCGCTGCGCCGCCTCGACCCGGCCGACGTGAAGGCCTGGCGCAAGGCCAATGGCGGCGTGCTGTGGCTGACCGGCATCGTCCTCGTGTTCCTGGGCACGGTGCCGATCCTGAACCTGATCGTGCCGGTCCTGGGCGTGGCGGCCATGGTGCATGTCGCGCAAACGCTGAAGCCGCCCCTTAATTCGCCGGCCGGTCCGCGTTAGAATGATCCGCATGAAAAAGACATTCGGGGCTCTCGCGTTCATCCTTCTCCTCGGCGGCTGCGTCACCGGTTCCGGTCCGCAATATTCCCTCGCCACCGGCGAGAAGGGCGTCTTCACCTCGCGCAATCCCGGCACGCCGATCCCGGCCGACCGCATCAAGGGGATGGACGAGCAGCAGCTCGCGACGACGTTCGGCGCCGCCGCACTCGACCGCAAGGACGAGCCGGCCCGCGTGCTGCGCTACCAGTCCGACGCCTGCACGCTGTTCGTCTCGCTCTATCGCCGCGACGGCACCGTCTGGCGGGCCGAGTTCGCCGACGCCTACGACACCCACCTGCGGCCCCTGCCGACCGACCAGTGCGCGGGCTCGGTGGCGGCGCAGAAGCGGCGGGTCGCCTAGGACTCGCCGCCCACCAGCCGCCGCCACAGCGTCGCCACGGCGGCGCAGGCCTTGGGATCGGTGATCATGTCGAGATGGCCAAAGCCCGGCTCCACGATCACGGCAATCCCCGGGTTGAGATCGGCGAGCAGGGATTTGTACCGGTCGGCGTGGAAGAGTTCGTCGCCGGCGCCGACCACGACCATCGCCGGCCGGTCGATCCGGGCCAGCGCGCCACGCCAGTCGCGCACGAGCTGCATGCCGGCCGACAGCCGGTAGGAATAGACCGGCGTGCGATTCACGCTCGGCTCCGCGGCCGTGGCGAAGCGCACCACCGGAAGTCCCTGGAACCATGGCAGGCCGAAGCCGTCGAGGATCGACAGGGCCACGGCGCGCGGCACCGCCACACTGACCCAGCCGCCCGAGGCCGGCCGCGAGGTGGGTGAATCCGGGGCGATGAACGGGGAAATGGCGAGATAGTCGTCGAAGAACGCACGATTGCGGCCGCTTGCGGTGCGCAACACGAAGCCGCCGCCGGAAGAGAATCCCATCAACGTGCGATGGACCTTGGGATCGTCAAGTCCCGTTGCCTGCAGGAAGTCGACGAGATCATCGTCGAGTTGTCCCATGTAGGAACTGTCGCCGTTGACCGTGCCGCTGCCGCCATGGCCGCGCAGGCTGATCGAATAGACCGTGGCGCCCGCGGCCTGCAGGGCCTGGGCGAGCTTGTGCATGGAGATGCCGGCGCCCGACGAGCCATGGACGAGGACGACGGCGCGATCCTTGGCTCCCGCATAGAGACGATAGGTGAGCGGTGCCCCATCGCGGGCGGCGACACGCCCGACCTCGGGGATTTCCGCCCGGTTCCACGAGCTGAAGCCCGGCAGGGAGTCGCCGGCAAGCAACCGCGGCAGGCTACCCGGGGAGTTGAGGGCGATGACGGCGCCAAAGGCCACCGTAGCTGCCAGCAGCAGACCGCCCAATCCCATCCCCAGTCCCGCGATCGTGCGACGAATCCACGGGCTGGGAATCCACGGGCTGGGTGCGCGCAGGCACACCCCTGCCAGCCAGCCGATGCCGATGCCGGCGACAACGCCGCCGACGCCGCCCGACGCCACGATCCAGAGCGGCTCCGCCTCGAGGGCCGGCAGTACCCCGAACAGGACGCCAAGGGCAAAGCGCGCCGCGAAGATCGACAGGCCGAAGACCAGCATGAACCAGCCGCCGGCAATTTCGAGGCGGCCGCCTTCGAGACGCCGCACGGCGCGTCGCCGACCCAGGCCACGGCCGAGCGGCAGGGCGGCCAGCAGCGCCACCACCCACCCCGCCAGAGCCAATGCGGGCTGGCCGGCCTGGGCGATGCCCGCGAGGGAACTGACCAATCCGACCACCGGCAGGACGGCCAGTCGCCACAGCGGAATAACGCGCGGTTTCAGCCCCAGGAGGCCCAGCCAGACGACAAGCGCCATCAGCGGCCACACCCAGAACGGGGTGTGGGCGACGATCTGGAAAAATGACGGCATGATGAACTCCGATGACGACGGTTCGCAGCCGCCACCTTCGGCGGCGGCCAGGCCTCGAGCCATCGTCGCTACGCGGAAGTACTGGAGTTTTTCGCGATCTGCCGCCAATCATCCGTTCACGATGCGCGAATCGCCCTACGTCAAGTCGTTGCCCTATCACCTGCCTGTCGTGCTCGGGTTCGCCGTCGTCATGGCCGTGACCGGGCCATTCGGCACCTACGCGCACATGGGCCTGGGCGTCCGGTTGGGCTATTTCGTCGTTCTCGGCGTCATGAACTGGCTGCAGGTGATCCTGCTGGCAGCCTGGTTCGGCAGCCTGGAGCCTGTCGATCGCTGGCCCGTTGCAGGACGCATGACCCTGGTCGGCCTGCTGGCGTCGGTGCCGGGCACCGCCGAAGTCTTCCTGCTCAACGCGTGGGTAGGCCGGCCGATACCGCTCTCAGCCCTGCCCACCCTCTTCCCCGAGAACGCCTTCCTGACGATCGTGATCTCGGTCGCGGTCGGCCTGTTCGTCGAGCAGCGGCTTCGCGCCGTCGCCGATGCCGAACGCGATCGGGTAGCGTCCCTCGGCCCGCCGAGCGAACCCGGCGCAGGACCACCGGATTTCTTCCGCCGCATCCCGCCGGCCCTGGGGCGCGATCTGTTGGCGCTCGAAATGGAAGACCACTACCTGCGCATCCATACCGCACTGGGGAGCGACCTCGTCCTCATGCGCCTGCGCGATGCGCTGGCGGAGCTCGCTCCCGGGCGAGGCCGGCAGGTGCATCGCTCCTGGTGGGTCGCGGAAGGTGCGATCACGTCGGCGGAACGCACGGCCGGCCGCCTCGTCTTGGTGCTGCGCAACGGACTGCGCGTCCCGGTCAGCAAGACCTATCGCGATCAGGTCAAGGAAGCGGGCTGGCTCGGCGGCTGAAGGCTACCTGCCGCCGCGATCCTCGCGCCACAGATCGAGCTTCTCCTGCACCGGGCGGTCGGAGAAGGAGAACAGCACGGCCTCGCCTTCGGCCTTGTGCACCACCCTGGCCCAGCTCGGCACCACGAAGTGGTCGCGCTTGCGCCAGCGGAAGGTCCGGTCGCCGATCACGCTCTCGCCGTCGCCCTCGACCACCGAAAACACGGTGCCGTCGGTACTGCGGTACGGCGCCGTCTCGAAGCCCTTGGGCAGCAACTGCATGAAAGTGCCCATGGTGGCGATCGGCGCGCCGCCGCTGGCCGGGTTGACGTAGCGCAGCTTGTAGCCGTGGCAGGCGTCGGGCGGCCCGGCCTTGACGAGGCCCTGCAGCGCCTCGCGGGTGCGGGCATAGGGGTAGTTGAAGATCGGCGAGGTCTGCCTGCTCGGCTTCCAGTCGACCGGCAGCAGCCCGCTGGCGAATCTGGCGTTGGACGTGCCCTCGGGGATGGTGACGGCCTGCGAGTCGGTCTCGCCGTTCTCGGCGAAGCCCGCGTTGAACAGCGCCACCATCGGGATGTCGAGGCCGTCCAGCCAGACCATCGGCTTGGAGGACTCGTTGCCGTGGTCGTGCCAGGTCCAAGTCGGCGTGATGACGAAGTCGCCCTCGTGCATGATCGTGCGCTCGCCGTCGACGGCGGTGTAGGCACCGTCGCCTTCGACGATGAAGCGCAGCGCCGACTGGCTGTGGCGATGGCTGGGTGCCACCTCGCCCGGCAGGATGAGTTGCAGGCCGGCGTAAAGCGTCGGCGTGATGCAGGCGCTGCCCTGCATCGCCGGGTTCTCCAGGATCAGCACCCGCCTGATCGCCTCCTTGGCGGTGATCAGCCCGCCCGACTCCATCAGGAACGGCCGCACCTTGTCGTAGTCCCAGTGCGCGGGTTCGTACTTCGGCGCGGGGACAGGCGGCACGAGCTGGTGCAGGGACTCCCAGAGCGGCGCCATCGAAAGCCCGCCGATGCGCTCATAGAAATCGCGGCGGGCGTTGTTGCGGGTTGCCGATGCCGACATCGCCGACCTACTCCGCCGCCTGCAGCAGCGGGCCCGAACGCGCCATCATGCGCGCGCGGCAGGCGGCGGCAAAGGCGCCGAACAGTTTCATAGAGACAGGGTTCTCGAGCGCCTTGTATTCGGGGTGCCACTGCAGCGCGAGCGCGAAGGCCTGGGCATCCGGCACGCTCAGCGCCTCGACCTGGCCGTCCTCGCAGCATGTTGCCTCGAGCCTGGCACGCGGCGCCAGCATGTCGACGCCTTGCGCATGCAGCGAATTCACCTTGACCCGGCGCTCGCCCAGCAGGCGATGCAGCAGCCCGCCCTCGACGATATCGACGTCGTGCGACGGCGCGTAGTTCACGTCCATGTCGGGTGACTTCGGCGAGCGATGGTCGCGGCGGCCCTCGACCTCGTGCACGTGCTGATGCAGCGAGCCGCCCAGCGCTACGTTCACTTCCTGCAGGCCGCGGCAGATCGCAAACAGCGGCACGCCGCGCGCGATGGTGTGCCGGATCAGCGGCAGGGTCGTGGCATCGCGGGCCGGGTCGTGGAGCGTACCTTCGCGGCTCTGCTTGCCGTAATGGTGCGGTTCGACGTTGGACGGGCTGCCGGTCAGCAGGACACCGTCGAGACCGTCGAGCAGCCGGTCGAGCGCCTCGATGAAGCCGGGCTCGTCGTCGAATTCCGGCCCGATGGCCGGGATCAGCACCGGCAGGGCGCCGACGGCACGTATCGCCGCCTGAACGTATTTTTCACCCACCGTGTGGTGCCAGCCGCCGCGTCCGTTTTCCTTGAGACAGGCGGAAACGCCGACAAGTGGCCACCGAGAAGACCGATCCATATCCGTGCCGAATCCCGAAATTGGAGAAATTTATCATCGCCAAGGGCGGGTCCCTTGGCAATTGCCCAGCGGGCGGTCGTGCCCGCGCCTTGTGCAGTGCAGCCTTGCATGGTACCGCCCGCCCCGCCGAACCCAGTGCCCAACCCAGTGAAAGTGCGCCATGACGACCACCCCTCCGCCCGCCAAGCCGGCCACCGATCAGCCCCAGGCGGTCGCCCCGCTCACCATGCACGGCCAGTACATCAAGGACCTGAGCTTCGAGAACCCGCGCGCGCCGCAGAGCCTGATCGAACAGACCCAGCCGCAGCTCACGCTCAACGTCCAGGTGACCAACCGGCAGTTCGACGCCAAGACCTTCGAGGTGGCGCTCACGATCGAGGCCAGCGCCCAGACGCCCGAGAAGGAACCGCTGTTCATGCTCGAGCTGGTCTATGCCGGCACCGTGTCGCTGGGTGAGCTGCCACAGGAGGCCTACGGCCCTCTGCTGTTCATCGAGACGCCGCGCCTGCTGTTCCCGTTCGCCCGCGCCGTCGTCGCCAACGCCACGCGCGAGGCGGGCTTCCCGCCGCTCAACATCGCGCCGGTCGATTTCGTGGCGCTCTACCGCCAGCAGCTCGAGGCCAATGGCGGCCGGATGCCCGGCGCCGCCGACGGCCCGATCGGACACGCCTGACGCTTCGCTGCGGGCGCCTCAGTCCTTCAGCCAGAGCGGGTCGCTGAGCTTCTTCAGGAATGCGGCGTGGGCGGCGAGTTCGGCCGCGCCGACCGGATGCGGCCTGGCCGGACGCACCGGCCGGTTGTTCGGCGCCGCCGTGCCGTCCGCGGCGGTGCCCGCCATCTCCGGCGCGAGACCGAGATCGCGCTGCCGGCCACCGCTCAGCTCGAGATAGACCTCGGCCAGCAGCTCCGAATCGAGCAACGCGCCATGCTTGGTGCGATGCGCGTTGTCGATGCCGAAGCGCTCGCACAATGCATCCAGGCTGGCGCGCTGGCCGGGAAACTTGCGCCGCGCCATCGACACCGTGTCGACATAGGGGTTGGCGATCCGGGGCTTGCCGGCGCGTTCCAGCTCGGCGTTGAGGAAGCCCAGGTCGAACTGCGCGTTGTGGATCACGAGCTGCGCGTCGCCGATGAACGCCAGCAGTTCGTCGGCCATGTCGCCGAACAGGGGCTTGTCGGACAGAAACTCCTCGGTGAGGCCGTGCACGTCCTGGGCGCCCGTCGGCATGTCGCGTTCGGGATTGAAATAGCATTGGAACGAGATGCCGGTGGCCACCATGTTCACCAGCTCGAGGCAGCCCACTTCGACGATGCGGTGGCCGGCGAGCGGATCGAGGCCGGTGGTTTCGGTGTCGAGGACGACTTCGCGCATCCCGACCTTGTAGCCAGTTGCCGCCCTATTTGCGACGGGCGCGCGCGAGCTGGGCTGTGAATCGCTCGCGCCACGGGTTGGGCGGCCAGGAGCGGCCACGGCTCCGTTTGAGCCCGGTGACGGCGGCGGCGAGAGCCGCCCGCGTCGGCGCCAGGCCCAGCCCGGTCGGGATGACCAGGCTCGCCTTGCGGCGCTTCAGCGCGTCCGGCACCTGCTGGCGCAGGATGCCGTCGAACTTTTCCGCCGTCATGCCGGGCCGGGCCATGACGCGACGGCGCTGCAGGAAGGCCGGCGCGCTCACCACCAGGGTGGCGTCGACGCGGCGCTCGCCCAGGCCCTCGAACAGCAGCGGGATGTCGAGCACGACCAGCTTCTCGCCGGCAAGTGCTGCGCGGCGCACGAACGCCCGCTGCCGCCGGGCCACCAGGGGGTGAACGATGGCCTCAAGCCGGCGCAACGCCGCCTTGTTGCCGAAGACACGCGCGCCCAGCGCCTGGCGGTCGAGCACGCCCGCCTTCACGACGCCGGGAAACGCCGCCTCGATGCCGGGCAGGGCTTCGCCACCCGGCGCCTGCAGGGCGTGCACGGCGGCATCGGCGTCGTACACGGGCACGCCCATCTCCCGCAGCATCCTGGCTGCAGTCGATTTGCCCATGCCGATCGAGCCGGTCAGTCCGACAATGACCATCAACGGCTGCGCGGCACGGCGGCTCAGGGCACCAGGATCGTCTGGCCGGTCGTCTTGCGGCCTTCCAGGTCGATATGCGACTGGGCGGCCTCGGCCAGCGGATAGTGCTGGTCGATGGAGATCTTGACCTTGCCGCTCTTCACCATCTTGAACAGCGACCTGGCCGAGGCTTCGAGTTCGGCGCGCGTGGCGGTGTAGGCGCCGAGGCTCGGCCGCGTCAGGTAGAGCGAGCCCTTGGCATTGAGGATGCCGACCGACTGGGGCGGCACGGCGCCCGAGGCGTTGCCGAACGAGACGAGCAGGCCGCGCGGCTGCAGGCAGTCGAGCGAGGCGTTCCAGGTGTCCTTGCCGACGCCGTCGAACACGACCGGCACCTTCTTGCCCTTGGTGATCTTCATCACCTGCTCGACGATGTTCTCCTTGGTGTAGTTGATCACCCACTTGTAGCCGTTCTTCTTGGCGAGTGCCGCTTTCTCCGGCGACGAGACCGTGCCGATCACCTTGTAGCCGCGCGCCTTGGCCCACTGGCCGAACAGCAGCCCGACGCCGCCGGCGGCGGCATGGAACAGGATGGTGTCGCCCTTCTTGAGCCACGCCTTGGCGGTATGGTCGACGAGATATTCCGTGGTCATGCCCTTCAGCATGATCGCCGCGGCCTGCTCGTCGCTCACGCCCTTGGGCACATGGACGAGCTGGTCGACGCCCATGAGGCGTTCCTGGCAGTAGGCGCCCAGCACGCCGCAATAGGCGACGCGGTCGCCCTTCTTGAAGCCCTTCACCTTCGGCCCGACCTCGACGATCACGCCGGCCGCCTCGCGGCCCACCGCGTTGGGCAACGGCGTCGCATAGAGGCCGGAGCGGGTATAGACGTCGATGAAGTTGAGGCCGATCGCCGTGTGACGGACCTTGACCTGGCCGGGGCCGGGGGCGCCCACCTCGACGTCGTGAAGCTGCATCTTCTCCGGGCCGCCGTTCTCGTGCATCAGAATGGACTTGGACATCTGCCTCTCCCTTGAAATCCGTTGGTTACTCCGCGGCGCGCTTTGACTTGGCGGCCTGGTACTTCTCGATCTCGCTCGCCACGGCCGACTGCGATTGCACCGAGTAGGTGTCGCGGTTGCCGGTGGCGATGTCGTAACTCTGCTGCCTCAGCGCGTTGGAACGGCGCTGGAAATGCGGGTGCACGAAACGCGCCATCAACTCGTAGGAGCGCTGCGTCGCCGGCCAGTCGGCCCAGTTGTGCGCGAGCAGCAGGACGGCGCCGAAGCCGCCCTCCGAGCCCTGCCACAGCCGCTCGAAATGGCGGATGCAGTCGTCGGGCGTGCCGATGCAGGCGATGCCCTCCCTGGTCAGGTACTCCGCCGCATTGGTGATGCCGGGCGGCAGGATCGGGAAGGTGGCGACGTCGGTGAAATACCTGGCGTAGCGGTCGATGCCGAACTTCACTTCCTCGAAGGCCTGCTCGCGCGTCGGCGCCACGTGCGCGAAGGTGACGATGCGCCATTTGGAGCGGTCCGATACCTTGCCGTTCTGGCGCGCATGTTCCTCGTAGGTCTGCCAGTTGGCGGCATGCGCCTTGAGCGCATCGTCCGAGGTGCCGCCGATCGACAGCATGCCGATGCCGTGACGGCCGGACGCCACGGCGCCGACCGGCGAGCGGGCGCAGGCCACGGCCATTTCCATGCCGGGCCGGCTGTAGGGCTGGAGCTGGAGCTGGGCCGCCGTCAGGTCGAACCAGTCGGTCTTCTTCGTCACCGACTTGCCCGCCATCAGCTCGACGATCACATCGAGCGACTCGTTCATGCGGTTGCGCTGGTCGGCGGCCTTGACGCCGATCTTGGCGGCATCGTGGACCAGCGCCCCCGGGCCGACGCCGAACATGGCGCGGCCCCGCGTCATGTGGTCGAGCTGGGTCATGCGCGAAGCCAGCATGAAGGGGTTGTGGTAGGGCAGCGACACGACACCGGTACCGAGGCGGATGTGCTTGGTGCGCTCGGCCGCGGCGGCGATGAACATTTCCGGCGAGGCGATGATCTCGAATCCGCCGGAATGATGCTCGCCGATCCAGGCCTCGTGATAGTTCAGCCGGTCGAGATGCTGGACCAGCTCCATGTCGCGTTCGATGGCGAGCGTGGGATTCTCGTCGAGCGCATGGAACGGCGCGAGAAAGATGCCGGTGCGCAGAAAGCGGTCGGTCAATGAAGGTCCCCTCACGGTTATGGGGTCGGTTGCGGCCGTCGAGTATAGTGGCCGGCATCCTGCGCGCCAGCCCGGCCAGGCTGGCACATCCCTGCTGCAACGAGGGTCTATGCGCCGTCGCCGTTTCCTTGCCGCTTCGGCCGCTGGCGGGTTCGCCGCACCCGTCCTCGCCCAGGCGCAGGACGTGACGCGGAGCGCCAAGGCGGCGTATCGCCTGGCGACGCTCAGCCGCGACCTTGAACAACCCTGGAGCATCGCTTTCCTGCCGGACGGACGGCTGCTGGTCACCGAGCGGCCCGGCCGCCTCCGCGTCTTCGCCAACGGGCGGCTGGAGCGCACGCCGCTCGGCGGTGCCCCCAAGGTCTACGCCCGCGGCCAGGGCGGCCTGCTCGATGTCTGCCTGCATCCGGACTTCGCGCGGAATCGCGTGCTGTATCTGTCCTACTCGGCCGAGAGGACCGGCGGGGCGGCCACGATGGTGGCGCGGGCCGAGCTTGCCGACGGCGGCCTGCGCAACGTGACGCCGATTTTCGAAGCCCTGCCGCGGACTTCGGGCAGCCTGCATTTCGGCTCGCGCATCGCCTTCGATCGCGCCGGGTTGATGTACGTGACGGCGGGCGAGCGCAACCAGATGCGCCGCGCCCAGGATCTCGGCGATTTCGGCGGCAAGGTGATCCGCCTGCGCGACGACGGCTCGGTGCCGCCCGACAATCCCTTCGTCGGCCGGGCCGGCGCCCGGCCGGAGGTCTTCACCTGGGGCCATCGCAATCCGCAGGGCCTGGCGATGCATCCCGTCACCGGACGGATGTGGCTGGCCGAGCATGGCCCGCGCGGCGGCGACGAGCTCAACCTCCTCGTGGCCGGCGCCAACTATGGGTGGCCGCTTGCCACCCATGGCATCGACTACGGCGGTTCCAGGATCAGCGATCACAAGAGCCTGCCGGGTATGGAGGATCCGGTGCGCGTCTGGGTGCCGTCGATCTCGCCCTCCGGTCTCTGCTTCTACACCGGCGAGCGCTTCCCGGGCTGGAAGGGCTCGGCCTTCACCGGCGCGCTGTCGAACGAGGCACTGTTCCGTATCGAACTCGACGGCGAACGCTATCGCAGCGAAGAGCGGTTGCTCGTGGGCCGTCTTCCCTATATCCGCGACGTGCGCCAGGGCCCCGACGGGCTCCTCTATGTCGTCACCCACAGCGATGACGGCGGCCTGTTCCGCCTCGAACCCGCGTAAACGTCACCAATCATGCCTGCCCCTCCGCTCATCCTCGCTTCCGCCAGCCCCTCGCGCCGCCAGCTCCTGACCAATGCCGGTCTCGTCTTCGACATCGAGCCGTCGGGCGTCGACGAGGACGAGGTCAAGCGGAGCCTGCTCGGCGAACGTGCCCGGCCCCAGGCTGTCGCCGAGACCTTGGCCGAGCTCAAGGCGACACGGGTCGCGACGCGGCATCCGGCGGCAATGGTGATCGGCGCCGATTCGACGCTGGCCTGCAACGGCCGCCAGTTCGACAAGCCGTCGACCTTGGCCGACGCCCGTGAGCAGCTTCTGTCGCTCGCCGGCCAGACGCACGAGCTGTGCTCGTCGGTGGTGGTGGCGCGCGCCGGCGCGCGCCTGTGGCACAACACCGGGCGGGCGCGGCTCACCATGCGGCCGTTCACCGAGGCCTTCCTCGACGCCTACCTGGCGCGAGCCGGCGAGGCGGTGACGGCATCGGTTGGCGCCTATCAGCTCGAGGGCCTGGGCGCGCATCTCTTCAGCCGGGTCGACGGCGACTACTTCACCATCCTCGGCCTGCCGCTGCTGCCGCTGCTGTCGTTCCTGGCCGGCCACGGTATCGGCCTGGAGCAGGCGGCATGAGCGCGCCGCCGAACCCCTACGATCAGCTCGTGGCCGAGGCGCGCGGCCGGCCCTTCGCCGCCATCGTCGGCTGGCCGGTCGAGCATTCGCGCTCGCCGGCACTGCACGGCTTCTGGCTGAAGCAGCACCACATCGACGGCCACTATGGCCGTCTGCCGGTCGAACCCCGGCGGCAGGCGCTGGAGGAGCTCGTGGCCTTCCTCAAGCGCACGCCCAATGCCCGCGGCTGCAATCTCACCCTGCCGCACAAGATCGAGATCATGCCGCTTCTGGATCGCATCGATCCGGCCGCACGGCGAATCGGCGCGGTGAATACCGTGGTCAAGAAGACCGACGGCACGCTGGAAGGTCGCAATACCGACGGCTTCGGGTTTCTTGAGGCGCTCCGCTACAACGCGCCCCACTGGCGCGCCGAGACGGGGCCCGTCGTCGTGCTGGGCGCGGGCGGGGCCGCCCGCGCCGTGGTCGCCAGCCTGGTCGACGCGGGCGTGCCCGAGCTGCGACTGGTCAACCGCACACGGGAAACCGCCGTCGATCTCGGCGTGGCCCTGGCGCCGCGCGACGGCCGCAGCATCGTCATCGGCTCCTGGGACGAGCGGGCCGACTTGCTCGACGATGCGACGCTGCTGGTCAACACCACATCGCTCGGCATGAAGGGCCAGCCGCCGCTCGACATCGACCTGGCGCGGCTGCCGCGCAGCGCCATCGTCTACGACATCGTCTATGTGCCGCTCGAGACGGCGCTGCTCGCCGAGGCGCGCGGCCGCGGCAATCGCTGCGTCGACGGACTGGGCATGCTGCTGCACCAGGGCCGGCCGGGCTTCGAAGCCTGGTTCGGCGTCAAGGTCGACGTCAGCGCCGAGCAGCGCCACGTAGCCGCCGCCGATCTTGGGGCCTGACCATGGAAAGCAACCCGCCGTCCGGCTTCGAGCCGCTGTTCCGCTCCAGCCCGTTCCTCGATCACAACGGGCCGTTCTTCTGGCGGCCCGACGAGGACGGCACGTTCGTGATCGGCCTGCGCATCCAGCCGAAGCACGCCAACGCCCGCGGCAGCGCCCATGGCGGCCTGCTGATGACCATGTGCGACATTGCCCTCGGTTACCGCACCACGCGCAGCCAGACGCCCTCGCCGATGCTGACGACGGCCAGCGTCACGACCGATTTCGCGGGTTCCGCCAAGGTAGGCGACTGGGTCGAGGCGCATGTCGACGTGCAGAGGGTCGGCGGACGCCTGGCCTTCGCCAACTGCTATCTCGTCTGCGACGGCGAGCGGATCGTGCATGCGAGCGCGGTGTTCGCGCGCACGGGGGATCGACCAGCTTCATGATCTTCCCCTTCGCGGACTCCGCGAAGGGGAAGTGTCGCCGTCTTCGGCGACGAAGGGGTCAGGGATCGGATCCTTATCAGTTCCGAACCGCGCGAGCTCTCTCGCGCTTGATTACAAGCGCTGCCGCTCGCCCGCGCCTGTGAAGGCGCGTTACTGGTTCATCGAGCTGAAGAAGTCGTTGTTGGTCTTGGCGGTGCGCAGCTTGTCGAGCAGGAACTCGATGGCATCGACCGCACCCATCGGCATCAGGATGCGACGCAGCACCCACATCTTGCTGAGCGTGGCGCGATCGACCAGCAGCTCTTCCTTGCGGGTGCCGGACTTGGTGATGTCGATCGCCGGGAAGGTGCGCTTGTCGGAGACCTTGCGGTCGAGGATGATTTCCGAGTTACCGGTGCCCTTGAATTCCTCGAAGATGACTTCGTCCATGCGGCTGCCGGTGTCGATCAGCGCCGTGGCGATGATGGTGAGCGAGCCGCCTTCCTCGATGTTGCGCGCCGCGCCGAAGAAGCGCTTGGGCCGCTGCAGGGCGTTGGCGTCGACACCGCCGGTCAGCACCTTGCCGGAGCTGGGGACGACCGTGTTGTAGGCGCGGCCGAGGCGCGTGATCGAATCCAGCAGGATCACCACGTCCTTCTTGTGCTCGACCAGGCGCTTGGCCTTCTCGATCACCATTTCGGCCACGGCGACGTGGCGGCTGGCCGGCTCGTCGAAGGTCGAGCTCACGACCTCGCCCTTCACCGTGCGCTGCATGTCGGTCACTTCCTCGGGCCGCTCGTCGACGAGCAGCACCATGAGGTAGACCTCGGGATTGTTGGCGGTGATCGCATGGGCGATGTTCTGCAGCAGCACCGTCTTGCCGGTGCGCGGCGGCGACACGATGAGCGCGCGCTGGCCCTTGCCGATCGGCGCGATCAGGTCGATCACGCGGGTCGAGATGTCGAGCTGCTGCTGCGGCGTCGAGCTCGCCTTCTTGGTGAGCGTGCCGGTGGTGCGACGCGAGCTGACGCGGCCCGACGACGTGGCGCGCGCGCCACCCTCCTCTTCCTTGACGGCCGGCGCCATGACGGCGGCGCCGCCCTCCATTTCGAGCTTCAGCTTCTCGTCGGGATAGAGCGGCGTCAGGCTGTCGAAGTTGATGCGGTGACGCAGCGCCTCGGGATCGTCGAAGTTGATCTTGTTGATCTGCACCATGGCGAAGTAGCGCTCGCCGTCCTTGGGGGCGCGGATCTCGCCTTCCACCGTGTCGCCGGTGCGCAGGCCGAAGCGGCGCACCTGGGTCGGGCTGATGTAGATGTCGTCGGCGCCGGGCAGGTAATTGGCTTCCATCGAACGCAGGTAGCCGAAGCCGTCGGGCAGCACCTCGATGGTGCCGACGCCGAAGATGGCCTGGTCGGCCGCCGCCAGCTTCTGGAGGATGGCGAACATCAGTTCCTGGCGGCGCATCATGGCCGCGCCCTCGACACCCTGCTCCTCGGCGAAGGCGAGCAGTTCGGGGGGCTTTTTCTTTTTGAGGTCCTGGAGATTCATGGGTCTTCGTTCCGGAGTGGGAAATTACGCACGCGCTTCGGCGACCGGGACGGTCGAACCTGCGAAAATAAGCGCTGTGTCGTACTTGGATGGGCCCCGTCGATCACCGCCGGGGAGGCGGCGCCAAGGGCCCTAGGTGGCGTTTATATAGGGATACGGCCCTGATCTGTCAAAGGGTTACCCGCAAGCCCAGATCACGTTTCCCGCTCGGCCAGCATCTCGGCGTAACGGAAGATCTCGGTGTGGTCCGCACCCTTGCCCAGCTTGCCGTCGGCATCGGTCCAATAGGACACGGCCTGCTCGAGGTTCGGCATCTTGAGCTTGAGGTGCCTGGCGACGTCACCCGCCGTGCGCAGATCCTTGGCCATCAGCGACGTCGTGAAGCCGGCCACGAAGTTGCGCGGCACGACGAACTGCCGGCCCTTCACCTCGGTGGCGTTGCTCTTGCCCGTGGAGGTGTTGAAGACGTCGACCATCGTGCCGGGATCCAGCCCGAAGGCCTCGCCGACCACCAGCGCCTCGCACATGGCGACCAGGCCGGAGGCCGAGAGATAGTTGTTGAGCGCCTTCAGCGCATGGCCGGCGCCGGCCGGGCCGCAGAGCGTGATGGTCTTGCCCATGGCGCCAAAGACGGGCCGCACCCGCTCCAGGTCGGCCGCCGCGCCCCCTACCATGATGCTGAGCGAGCCATCGACGGCACGCCTCACGCCGCCCGAAACCGGCGCATCGAGCAGCGCCACGCCGCGGCCGGCGAGATCGCGCGCGAGCTGCTGGGTCCCGACTGGATTGGACGAGCTCATGTCCATGACGAGCGCGCCGGCCGCGAGGCCCTCGACGGCGGCGTCGCGGCCCTCGAGCAAGGCCTGCCGCACGATCTTGCCGTCGGGCAGCATGGTGATCAGAGCGTCGGCTCCCTCGGCGGCGGCCTTGGCCGAGGCGGTGGCCAGCGCCGAGGGATGGGCGCCGACGAAATCCGACACCGCCTTCTGCGAGACGTCGAACACCCTCAGCTTGAAGCCGGCGCCGGCGAGCCGCGCCGCCATGGGACGGCCCATCATGCCGAGCCCGAGAAAGGCGATGGTGGCGGGAGGTACCAATGAAGGTGCGGTCATGAACGGGCCCCGGATGTGAGGTCGTATTCATAGAGCGGCAGGGCGCGGCCGGGAATGGCGTCGGACGGCGCATTTCGCAGGAAGCGCGCACCCATGCGCTCGTAGAATGGCGCTGCGTTGGGATCGGCAAGAATGGTCAGGGTTCTGGCGCCAAAGATACCGGCCACCCGGACCGCGGCCTCGAAGAGGACGCGCCCCACGCCTCGGCCCAGGAAAGACGGATCGACAAAGAGCAGACCGAGATCGGCATGGTCGCCTTCCGGCATCACGCTGGCGACGCCGATGGCGCGGTCCTTTCCATCGGCGGCCACCAGCACGCGGCCGAGCGCAATGTCGGCCGAACTCACGCGCAGCGACGCCGCACTCAGCCGCATGAACTCGGCATCATAGCCCCAATGCGCCTTCGAGCGGACGCAGAGCGCGGTCAGCATCGTCGCCTCCCCGACCTGCGCCGCTCGAATGGCCAGCATGGTTCAGACGCCGCGTTCCTTGAAGACGTCGCGCGCCGTCTTGAAGGCGTCGAGGCCGGCCGGGATGCCGCAATAGATGGCGACCTGCAGGAATATCTCCTTGATCTCCTCCTTGGTGAGGCCGTTGGTGAGCGCGCCGTTGACATGGAGCTTGAGCTCCGGCCCGCGGTTGAGCGCGGCCAGCATGGCAAGGTTCAGCATCGAGCGGGTCTTCTTCGACAGGCCGGGCCGCGACCAGACGTAGCCCCAGCAATATTCGGTGGTGACGTCCTGGAACGACATCATGAAGTCGTCGGCATTCGCCATCGAGTTGTCGACATAAGCCGAGCCCAGCACGGCTTTGCGCAGCTTCATGCCGTCGTCGTATAGCTTCTTGTTGCGCGGTTTGGGTGTTGCTTTCCTTGCTTTCGCCTTGGCCACGATCCTGCTCCTCCGTTCATGAAGTGACGGACGAGCATAGCGCAGGAAATTTCAGAGAACGACTTGCCGTGTCGGCGGACTGGATGGAGCGTCGAGTCCCTTGTCGCGGGCCTGCCGGCAGAGATCGTCGATCGAGATGCTGTCGAGCTGCGCCATCATGCTCTCGCGCAGGTTCTCCCACACCGGCCATACGACCTCGTGGGCGAGCGGGGAGCCGACCGAGGGATCGCTGGGTTCGGTCTCGGCCTCGAGATTGCGCACGACGCGCACGACCTCGCCGAGCGAAATCTGCGTTCGGTCCCGGCCGAGACGATAACCACCCCTGGGGCCGCGCTTGCCCGACAGGATGCCGGCCCGGACCAGATGCTGCAGGACCTGCTCGAGATAGCGCTTGGGAATGCGCTGGCGCTCCGTGATGTCGCCGCTGCGCACCGGATGCTCGCCGACGTGGAACGCCACGTCGAGCACCGCCTCAAGAGCGAACATTGTCTTCTTGCTGAGCCGCGGCATCCCCGGTCTCTCCTCAGGCCCTCCGCACCGATCCCGTCTTCTTGTCTCCCGTCGTCACGTCCCCGGTCGCAACACCCGTCGATCCGAAGCCGCCGGCGCCGCGCGCCGTTCGATCGAGCTCGCCTACTTCCCGCCAGATCGCCCGGGCGTGCCGGGCAATGACCAGTTGTGCAATTCGCATGCCGCGCGTGATCTTGAACGGTTCGCGGCTGAGATTGATCAGGATCACGCCCACTTCGCCGCGATAGTCGGCGTCGATGGTGCCGGGGGCATTGGCCACGGTGATCCCGTTCTTGGCCGCCAGCCCGGACCGCGGCCGTACCTGGGCCTCGAAGCCCACGGGCAATGCCAGCGAAATCCCGGTCGGGACGATTTTCCGCTCGAGCGGCGCCAGTTCGATTTCGCCGTCGATGGCCGCCAGAAGGTCGGCGCCGGCGGCGGCGGCGGTCGCATAGTCGGGCAGGGCGAGGTCCCGTCCGTGCGCCAGCCGCACCACCTCGATCTCAACGCTGTCGACACCGTTCATTCGACTCTTACTCCGCCGCTTCCGCCGATCGCGGTCGGCCCAGGTGAAGCGCGATGCGCGCAGCAAGGCGGCCGGCCACCTCATCCTTGGCCAGGGTCGGCCAGTCCTCGACGCCCGTGGCGCTGATCAGGTGCACGGTGTTGCGTTCGCCGCCGAAGGTGCCGGCGGCCGGCGACACGTCGTTGGCCACGATCCAGTCGCAGCCCTTGCGGCCGCGCTTGTCGATCGCGTTGGCGACCAGATTCTCGGTTTCGGCGGCAAAGCCCACGACCAGCGCGGGGCGGCGCGGGCCGGTCTTCGACAGCGTGGCCAGGATGTCCGGATTGGGTGAAAGCTCGAGGGCCGGCGGCTGGGCACCCGCCTTCTTCTTGATTTTGGCGCCGGCCGGACGCGCGACTTTCCAGTCGGCGACGGCGGCGGCGCAGACCGCGACGTCGATGGTGCCGGCGGCGAGACAGGCCGCCAGCATCTGGTCGGCCGAATCGACGTGGACCGTGTGCACGCCCGGCGGATCGGCCACTGCGACCGGGCCGCTCACCAGTGTGACCTCGGCGCCGAGCCGCGCGAGGGCTGCGGCGATGGCGTGGCCCTGCTTGCCCGAGGAATGATTGGAGATGTAGCGGACCGGATCGATCGCCTCGCGTGTCGGACCCGACGTCACCAGCGCGCGCCTGCCGGTCAGCGGTTGATCGGCGCTCAGCATCGACTCGACGGCGGCGACGATCTCCGCCGGCTCCGACATGCGGCCGGGGCCATGCTCGTTGCAGGCCATGGCGCCGTCGTTGGGGCCGATGAAGGCGACGCCGCGCTTCTTCAGGGTCTCGACATTGCCGGCCGTCGCGGCGTGGGTCCACATGCGCACGTTCATCGCGGGCGCCACGAGCACCGGCTTGTCGGTGGCCAGCAGGACGGTGGCGGCGAGATCGTCGGCGAGGCCGCCCGCCATGCGGGCCAGGATGTTGGCCGTGGCGGGCGCCACGACCAGCAGATCGGCGTCGCGCGAGAGCTGGATGTGGCCCATCTCGCTCTCGTCGGTCAGCGAGAACATGTCGGCATAGACCCGGTCCTCCGACAGGGCCTGCAACGACAGCGGCGTCACGAACCTGGCGCCGGCATCGGTCAGCACGCAACGCACCGCCGCGCCGCGCTCGCGCAGCCGGCGGATGAGTTCGAGCGACTTGAAGGCCGCGATGCCGCCCGCGACGATCAGCAGGATTCGCTTGCCGTGCAACATGCCGGCTAGACTATCACAACAGGCGGCTGGCGGAAGTATAGAGCCCCAGCAGCAACAGCGCCCAGAACACGGCCAGACGGAATTGCTCCACGGAGAGGCGCCTGCGGATCCGCTGGCCGAGCCACATGCCGGCGAGCGCCGGCACGACGGCGACGGCCGAAACGGCGGCGCGCGGCCCGTCGAGCAGGCCGAAATTGAGCAACGAGGCCGTCAGCGTGAGCGAGGTGGCGCAGAGCACGATGCCGAGGGTCTGCACGATCTCCGAGGGTTTCACGTTCAGCGCATGCAGGTACGGCATCAGCGGAATGACCGGGACGCCGACCAGCCCCGCCACGAAGCCGGAGATGACGCCGATCACCGGTGCCACCGGCCGCTCGAGATCGGGTGGGAGACGCGGGTGGAGGCGCAGCAACCCCATGCCGCCATAGACGACCAGCACCACGCCCAGCACCAGGAATGCCCAGTTCGGGCCCTTCTGCCCGACCAGCCACATGGTGAGATAGAGAAAGACCACGAGCGGCAGCATGAGCGGCCACTGGCGCCGCACGATGGCCCAGAAGCGGCCGCCCACCACGGCCTGCCAGATATTGGTGAAGATCGTCGGCAGTGAGATCAGCGCGATTGCCTCGGGCAGCGGCAGGACCAGCGATGTCAGCGCGATGGTGATGGCCGGCAGCCCCAGTCCGACCAGCCCCTTGATGGTGCCGGCGAGCAGGAGCACGCACAGCCCGAAGACGATGTCCGGCGTCGTCATTCCCTAGTGCCACCACGCGTCGCTGGCGGCCACGATGGCGGCAACGAGGGCGAGCACGGCTACGACCTCCGCGAAGCCCAAGCGCGGCCACGGCCGACCCGACACCGGCAGTGGCGGCGCCGCGGCGCGCTCGGCGATGCGGCGCTCGTGCTCGACCACGAGATGCAGGCTGTCGATCAGGCGCGGCAGGCGCCTGACCGCCCGGACGACGTCCTCGACCGCGCGGCCGACGGTGGCGCGCGGACCGAAATGGGTGCGCATCCACTCCTCGATCAGCGGCCGCGCCAGCTCCCAGATGTTGACCTTGGGATTGAGCTTCGTGCCCATGCCCTCGGCCATCAGCATGGTCTTCTGCAGCAGCAGCAGCTGCGGCTGCACCGCCATCTCGAACTGCTCGGTGACGCGCAGCATCTGGGCGAGCAGCCGGGCGATCGAAATGTCGTGGCTCGGCTTGCCGAAGATCGGCTCGCCGATCGACCGGCAGGCCTGGGCGAACATTTCCAGCGACTGGTTGGGCGGCACGTAGCCGGCGCGGAACTGGACCTCGGCGACGGCGCGATAGTCGCGGCGCAGGAAGGCGACCAGCAGCTCGGCCAGGTAGCCGCGCGTGTCCTCGTCGATCCGGCCCATGATGCCGAAGTCGACCGGCACGATGCGGCCCTCGCGGTCGACGAAGGCGTTGCCGCCGTGCATGTCGGCATGAAAGAAGCCGTCGCGGAACACCTGGTAGAAGAACGCCTCGGCGCAGATCTTCATGATGACGTCGGGGTCATGACCGGCCGCCACGATGGCGTCGCGATCGCCGATCGGGATGCCGTCGATCCGTTCCAGCGTCAGCACGCGCTGGGCGGTGCGGTCCCAGTCGATGGCGGGCGCGCGGTAGCCCGGGTCGTCGGCGAAATTCTCGCCCAGCTCCTCGGCCGCGGCCGCCTCCATGCGCAGGTCCATCTCGACCCGCACCACGTCGGCGAACGCCCGCACCGAATCGACCGGCTTCAGCCGGCGGAAGCGCGGCTGCGTGCGCTCGACCAGTTCGGCGATCCAGTAGAAGAGGTCGAGATCGCGCTCGAATGCCTTTTCGATGCCGGGCCGCAACACTTTCACCGCAACGTCGCGGCCGTCCGCGGTGACGGCGAAATGCACCTGGGCGATCGAGGCCGCGGCGACCGGCGCGTCGTCGAAGCTCGCGAACAACGAGCCGACCGGCTGGCCCAGCTCGCTTTCGATGGTGCGCCGCGCCTCGGCGCCGGAGAAGGCCGGCAGGTGGTCCTGCAGGCGCGCAAGATCGGCCGCGACCCCCTCGCTCAGCAGGTCGGCGCGGGTCGAGAGTGCCTGGCCGAGCTTGATGAACGACGGGCCCATCTCCTGCAGCGCCGCCGCCAGCCGCTCGCCCGGCCGGCGCGGGTCGCGGCGGCGGGCAAACAGCCGCGCCCAGGCGATCAGCGCCGGCGCGATGCCCAGCGTCTCGAGCGGAAACAGCGCGTCGTGGCGAGCGAAGCTCAGCGCCATGCCCAGCAGGCGCCAGCTGTTGCGAAGGGCACGCAGCATCTAGATGCGCCAGGCGCTGTGCAGCGCCACGACGCCCAGCGTCATGTCGCGCCAGGCGACACTGGCGAACCCGGCCTGGCGCAGGCGCGCGGCCAGTTCGTGCTGCGGCGGAAAGCGGCGGATGCTCTCGTGCAGATAGCGGTAGGACTCGGCGTCCCGGGCGACGAGCCTGCCGAAGAACGGCAGCGCCCGCTCCGAATAGGCGTCGTAGAGGCGGCCGAGCGGCGCCGACGTCACCTTGCTGAACTCCAGGCAATAGAAGCGGCCGCCCGGCTTCAGCACGCGGTGCGCCTCGCGGAGCGCCTTGTCGATATCGGTGACGTTGCGCAGCCCGAAGGCGATCGTGTAGCCGTCGAACGAGCGGTCCGGAAACGGCAGCGCCTCGGCATCGCCCGTCGTCCAGGTGAGCCCCTGCAGCAGCCCGCGGTCGACGGCGCGGTCGCGCCCGACCGCCAGCATCGCCGGATTGATGTCGCAGACCGTCACGTCCGGCTTTTCGCCCTGCCGCGCGATCAGGCGGAAGGCGATGTCGCCGGTGCCGCCCGCCACGTCGAGGAATTTCTCGCCCGGCCGCGGGTTCGCGACATCGACCAGGGTATTCTTCCAGAGCCGGTGGACGCCGCCCGACATCAGGTCGTTCATCAGGTCGTAGCGTGGCGCCACGCTCTCGAACACCTGGCGCACCATGCCGGCCTTTTCGGCCGCCGGAACGTCGCGGAAGCCAAAGGACGCCTGTGCCGGCGGGGCCGACGCGCTAGGATCGGGCTGGGTTGTCATGGGCTGCAACTTAGAGGAACCGCCATGCTGCTGAAAGACCGGGTGATCCTGATCACCAATGTCGAGAAGTTCGCTGGCCATGGCACCACGCACGTGGCGCTGGCCGAGGGCGCCACCGTGTTGGCCCACGACCCCACCTTCGAGGCCCCCAGCGCGCGCCGCCGGTACGAAACCCAGTTCAACGGCGCCCATGCCCTGTCGGCCATCGACCCGGCCACGATGGTCGAGCTGGCGCTCAAGCGCCACGGACACATCGACGCGCTGGTCAACAACGACGCCTATCCGGCGCTGCGCGCGCCGCTGGGCGAAGCCCGCCTGGAAGACTATCGCGCCGCGCTCGAGTCCATGGCGGTGGCGCCGTTCCACCTGGTCCAGCTCGTGGCGCCGTCGATGCGCAAGCGCAAGTCCGGACGCATCGTGTTCGTGTCCTCGGCAGCACCGCTGCGCGGTATTGCCAACTACGCCCCCTACGTCTCGGCGCGGGCAGCGGCCAACGGCCTGGTGTCGTCGCTCGCCAAGGAACTCGGCCGCGACGGCATCACGGTGAACGCCGTCGGCTCGAACTACGTCGAGAACCCCGACTACTTCCCGCCGGCGCTGCTGGCCAACCGCGAAGCCATGGCCAAGATGACAGCGCAGATTCCGCTCGGCCGGCTTGGCAAGTCCGACGAGCTGGGGGCCGCCGTGTGCTTCCTGTGTTCCGCCGGCGCGGGCTTCATCACCGGCCATGTCCTGCCCCACGCCGGCGGCTGGGCGTGACGACTGGGCCCAACTTTTCAAGAAGGGCCCAACTCGACACCCGAAAATCAGGCTCTCCGACCGCCGAAGAACCCGCAAATAGAAGCTTTTAATGGGCTCGGCGAGCCCACCTGAACGCAGGGTGTGTTGGGCCCCGGGTTGGGCCCACACCTGTCCCCGATCGTGTCGCGGACTTTTCCCTTGGTTCCTTGCGATCGGCCGTCATCCCCGAACGGAGTCGTGCCCGGCGCGCCGGTGGGCCGGCGTCGTTCAGTGCGCTTCCCTGACGGCCGGCCAGAGGGGCTGGCTGGGCAGGAAGCGCGGGCTTGTGGTTTTGTCTGTCCACGGGTCAGGACCCGCGGCGGCGACCTTGCGTTTGAACGCAAACCCGCGGCCCTCCTGCGGACTCCGGAGGGTGCGGGCAGGTCTTTGCCGGATATGAAAGAGCTCGTTCAAGGCGCCTGGCAGCGCTCGGCGTTGCGATAGAGGCACCTTTCCGAATACCACTTAGGCGAGTGGCCGCCCTCACGGAGACATGCGAACTTTGTTCGATGTTCTTGCCAGTATCGCGTGCCATCGCCCAGGGAGCGCGCTTGATCGCGCGCTTCGCTGTTCTTTTGGTGGCCCTCTCCGTTCTCATGGACCTGGCGGGGCGGACAGCCCTCTGTTTCGACCCCGCGCGGCCTTTCGTGCCGGAGAGTCTCCCGCTCTGTATTCTGTTTTCCTTCGGCATATTGATCAAAGACCTGAATGACGGCGGCCTTCGCGATCTTTTATGGCACTACTTGCCGACGATCGTGGTGTCCTTGTCGATTGCCATCGCCTGGACCCTCAAGGATCGTCGACGGAGGCCGACATGAACATGCCGGCTTTACCGATCCTGCGTCGTTGGGCTGTGCGCTTTATCGTTTTATTGCTCATCCTGTCCGCCCTCTACGACGTGTCGGCGCCGTTGAGCTTCTGCTTCTCCCCATCTCGGCCAAGCCTGGCGGATACTCTCCCCCTCTGTTTTCTCGACTACTTCGAGATACTGATCAGAGGCATTGGTAAAGGCGGCTTTCCCGGCCTGGTGTGGCATTTCCTGCCTGCCATCGTGGTCACGGCTCTCGTCACTATCGTTTGGGCCTGGAAGGATCGCCGGCGGGCGCGGGCGTGAAAAGGCCGCTTTCGCCGGCTTCATAGCCACGCTCGATCCACGCCCGGGTTCAAGGATCCAGACCGTCGCGTTCGTTCGGCCGATAGTTGCTCGAGTATCGCTCGGCGTATTTGCCCGCGATAAACTTCGTGGCCCAGAGCGGAAAGCCCGCCTGCTGCATGAACAGTCCCACGTTGAAATTCGAGACGTCGCGAAACTGCGGGAGCTGAAGGTAGTCCGGCAACGTGTCCGGGATCAGCAGGCGTTGGTAGTCAAAACGGCCACCTTGCGCGAGGTCCTTGCGTATCAGCTCGATGCCGTAGTCGATAGCTTCCTCCACCTTCAGGGGATTTTTCAGCCAGTTCACCAGACCGGCCCGAAAGGCCGCCCGGCCGGCCGCGGCGACATTGTCGAGATCGGCGAAGGGCGACATCAGGACGCCGGACAGCGCGTACTCGTTCGGCACGGTCTTGCCGTTCGGCAGGATCACGGGCGTTCCCTCCGACGGTTTGGCGCTTGTCGCCGCAGGCGGGTTGTCGACTCTCGGCGCAAGAGTGGGAGTGGGCGCCTGGGCGACCTCGACGTCACTGGCTTCCGTCTGCGGTGCGCCGACCCGGACGATGTTCGGGTCGACATTGGGTGACGCAAGGAGCATTGCCTCCCGCTTCTTGGCGATCCGCTCTTCGCGCCGCTTTTCGAGCTCCTCATAGGCGTAGTCCGTCGCCTGCTCGCGCTTGATGATCGGCACGATGTAGTCGACCGTGCGCTTCACGATGGCGTCGAGGTCGGCGTGGTTGGGATCGCGGCCCTCGATCACCGGAAAGGCTTCGAGGTCGCGCCGCAGCAGATACGCCGCCCGCCCCGACGGGCTCAGCCGGCGGTCCATCCAGGGCGCGTTGCGCATGTAGGCGAAGGGGTCGTGACGAACGATGGGGGCTCTTCGGCGGATGGAGGCTCTGCGGGTTGAGGCTCGGCAGATTGCGCACCATCGCCCGGTGCCTCGCTGGCAACCGGCGCGGACGGGAACTCCTCGACGGGGTCGGGGGTAGCGCGGATTTCAGGCAGCTCATGGGTCACGGCGCCTTGGTCGTCGGACTCGTTCATGGGGTCTCCGGAAACAAATAGGCCGCCCGGGAGGGGCGGCCTGAGGTCACGGGAAGCGGACGGCAAAAGGCCCGCGCCGGGGTTTCCGGGCGGGCCGCAATGGGGATACAACGCCCCTATTATAGGATGTTTATTACCAAATTCCTGTTGGACCTGCAAATCCGTCTTTGCGGGTCTAGTATGCAGCCATGACAGGGCAGCACCCCGGCCGCGCCAGCGGCACCCCAAATGGCATCCAAGGCTATGCCGAGACGGCCGACCGGCTGGTCGAGCAGTACGAGAGTCGCACCTTCGCCGACGTCCATCGCGGCATCCTGCCCCTGCTCCCGGCCGCACCTGCCCGCGCCCTCGATATCGGCGCGGGGACCGGCCGCGATGCCGCCGCCCTGGCCGCCTTGGGCCACACGGTCCTGGCCGTCGAGCCGACGCCCGAGATGCGCGCCCACGGGCAGCGCCTCCACCCCCCGCCCGCCATCGAATGGCTCGACGATTCGTTGCCTGAGCTGGCCCGCGTTCGAGCGCGCGTCCAGAACCGGGGCGAGCGCTTCGACCTCGTCATGATGACGGCCGTCTGGATGCATCTCGACGCCGCCGAGCGGACGCGGGCCATGAAATGCGTTGCCGGCCTGGTCGCCCCCGGCGGCCTGATGACGCTGTCGCTGCGGCACGGGCCCGTACCCGCCGGCCGGCGCATGTTCGACGTGAGTCCGGCGGAGACCCGCGCGCTCGCCGCCCGCCACGGACTCACGACGGTCTACGAGAAGGAGCGCCCTTCCCTTTTCAATGCCGACGCGGTGTGGTGGGACGTGCTGGCTTTTCGCGCCGCGCCCGGTTCGTCTCCTTGAGCACGACGCCGCGCAGCGTCGCCACGGCGCGGTCGATCTCCGCTTCGGGTGTGCCGGCGTAACCCAGGATCAGGCCGTGCCGCTTCGGCCGCCCGGCGTAGCAGACGGAGAGCGGCTGAACGACGAGCCCCGCCGCCGCCGCCGCGGCCGTTACCGCCGTATCGTCGAACGATTTGGCCAGCGCACCGACCGGCATCGCGATCAGGTGCATGCCGCCGGGATCAGGCACGATCGTCAGCAGGCCGCCCAGATGCCGTTCCGCCGCCGCCAGCAGCGCCGCGCGCCGCCCGGCATAGAGAAGGCGCGTGCGGCGCAGGTGGGCGGCGAGATGGCCCTCCGAGATAAAGCGCGCCAGTGCGCCCTGCGCCATCAGGGGCGCGCGCACCGAGATCCTGTCCATCAGCCGTTCCGTCACTTCGACCAGCGAGGCCGGCAGGACGAGGAAGCTGAGACGCAAGGCCGGGAACAGCAATTTCGAGAAGCTGCTGAAGTAGGCGACGCGGCCGGAGCGGTCGAGCGCGCGCAAGGGCGCCAGCGGCCGCCCGCTATAACGGTACTCGCCGTCGAAATCGTCCTCGGCGATCCAGCCCTTGTGCCGCTCGGCCCAGCTCAGCAGTTTCAGGCGGCGCTCCAGCCCGAGCACGGCGCCGAGCGGAAAATGATGGGCGGGCGCCACGACCGCGAGGCGCGCGGGCGCCGCGGCCTCGGCCACCTCCGGCGGAAAGCCCGCTGCGTCGATGCGCACCGGCACCGCGCGCACCGATGCCGCCGCCAGCGCCTCGCGCACGCCGACGAAGCCCGGCTCCTCGATCCAGGCCGCGTCGCCCGCATCGAGGGCGACCTCGGCGAAGAGGGCGAGCCCATGGCGGATGCCGGTGGTGATGACGACCTCGCGCGCCTCGCAGGCGAAGCCCCGCGCCACGCCGAGATAGGCAGCGACCGCCGCGCGCAGGCCGGCGTGGCCGAACGGGTGCGCGGCGGCCGCTTCCCGCGAGGGCCGGCGCCATTCGCGCTCCAGCAGCTTGGCCCACAGCGCAAACGGGAATGCCTCGCGGTCGGGCTGGCTGGTCGGAAAGGCGAGCGGCAGGGCGTCGGTCGCGACCGGCGGACTGGCGGCCAGGAGCGCGCGGGCGCGGCGCGAGACGGTGGGGCGCGCGATTGGCGGCTCGTTCGTTGACGCCGAGGCGCGCAATGCCGGCGTGCGCGGCGCATATAACATCTCGTCCGGCAGGTTGGCCGCCACCGCCATGGCCGAGCCCGGCTGGCCTACGACGTAGCCCTCGGCCACGAGCTGGTCGAGGGCCAGCACCACCGTGCCGCGGGCGCAGTCGAGATCCTGCGCCAGCAGCCGCGACGACGGCAGGCGCGTGCCGGGTTTCAGCCGGCCTTCGAGGATGGCGCGCCGCACCTGCGCGCCGATCTGCCGATGCAGCGGCAACGGGCTCGAGGGATCGAGGGCGATGCCGAGCGGTGGGACGCGGCGGGAACGGGCTTTCAAACTGGTCCAGTCACTTTCCGGGAAACCGGCCCTTTCACCTGATCCGTATCGCGGCGATGGTCGGGCCGCAAGCAACCCCTTTCCCGGTACGCCCAAAGGTCATGTCATGAGCCCTCCCGATTCAGTCGACGCCCCCGCGAGCTATCCCGTCACCAACGTGAACAAGGTGAAGCGCGTCCACGAGCGCGGCCGCTACGACAAGGCCACCGTGCATGCGATCCTCGATGCCGCCCTGGTCTGCCACATCGCCTATGTGATCGACGGCCGGCCCTACTGCACACCGACCGGCTTCTGGCGCGAAGGCGACCACCTCTACTGGCACGGCTCGTCGGCCAGCCGCATGATCCGCAGCCAGAAGGAAGGCGTCGACGTCTGCCTCACCGTCACGCACCTCGACTCGCTGGTGATGGCGCGCTCCGGGTTCCACCACTCGGTGAACTATCGCGCCGTCATGGCCTTCGGGAAGGCGCATGTGATCGACGACCCGGAAGAGAAGCTGAAGCTGATGGACCGCTTCATCGACCGCATCTACCCCGGCCGCTCCAAGCTCATCCGCCAACCGAACACGCAGGAGTTCAAGGCGACCACCATGATCGGCATGGAGATCGAGACGGCGTCGGCCAAGATCCGCAACACCCATGTCGCGGACGAAGAAGAGGACTACGCGGGCGTTCCGGCCTGGTCGGCGATGTACCCGATCACGCAGGTGCTGGGCGAACCGTCCGACTGCCCGCGCCAGCTCCCCGGCCTCAACCGCCCCGACGAGATGTCCGACTTCGAGCCCGGCGTCCGCTTCGACGAATTGATGAGCAAGAGCTACCGCCGGACGTTCGGCGGCTAGGGCAAGTCTCTGCTGGGGGCGCTCGGCTGAGCGCGTACCCGCCACGGGGTGCCGTCGAGGCCAGGGTTTGCTATAGTTCAAGGCCTCTGGAGAGAGCCATGCCCGACATCGTCGTCACCCCTCAGGACACGGCCGAAACCGCCACCGAGCGGCGCGCCAGCCTCGACCAGGCGCTCGCCAGCACGCGACTCGAAGGGCACGTCCCCACGCCTGAATTCCTCGCCGACTGCGAGGCCTACATCGCCGGACGGATCACGCGCGATGAAATCATGGCCCGCAGTGCCGCGCGTGCGCTCGCGGCCGAGCGGGCGGCCGATGCCGCGTGATGACAAAGACCCGTACCTCTATCCCGACTCGGACGTCTTAAGAAACAAGCCGGGTCTGCGATCAGCAGACGCCCTCGCCGACTACGAGTACGAGCACACGGCAGTGCGGCTCTCCGAAATGCGACGATGGCCACCGCCCGATCGCTTCGACCTCGAGGCGCTGAAGCACCTCCACGGCCATGCCTTTCAGGACGTGTACGATTGGGCCGGATCGATCCGCAGCGTGGACATCGCCAAGGCCGGTCAAATGTTCTGCCGGCCGGGCTTTATCGCGAGCGAAGGCAAGCGCCTGGCCGATGCACTCGCCAAGGAGAATCTCCTGCGAGGCCTCGATCGGGTGGCCTTCGTCGAACGGCTCGCGGAGCACTACGGTGACTGGAACGCGCTCCATCCGTTCCGCGATGGCAACGGTCGGTCCACGCGCGAATTCTTCCGCCAGCTCGCGAAGCAGGCGGGCTATGAGTTCGACCTGACGAAGATCGAGCGGAGCGCGTGGAACGAGGCTTCCGCCCGCAGTTTCAAAGGCGACACGAAGCCCCTCCGCGACGTGCTTGCGGCGGCCGTTCGGCCGTACCGCCCCGCCTGACTGCCTCCCGCCCCACAATCGAGCGTCCAATACAAGCCGTCGCTTGTCACTCCTGACCGGTCCTAGAAGTCTGGTAGAATCAAGCCCTCGTCGAGGAACGGTGATGACCAAAGTCAGGACAGGCCTTCTCACTCTGAAATGGCTAGACGCCGCGGTCGAAAGATGGCTGCACGACGAAGTCGCGCCAGTTTGTGACGCGATGAAAGCGAATCCCGAACGCAAACTGTCGGCGGAATCTGTCTTCTTCGAAGCGCGTGCCCGCTATTCGGCGGGAAGCAAGGTGAGCAGTTGATATTTCCAGAGAGGTGCGACGGTGCTCGTCTGCTATTTGGACGATAGCGGCGGCGATGGCGACGTACCGGCTATCACGATTGGTGGCTACATCGCAGGACTGCGGGCTTGGGAAGAATTTGAGCCTCCTGCGCGTGCCCTATTGGATAGACACGAAATCGAATTTCTCCACGGAAAGCGATTTCACCATGGCAAAAGGCCCTTCAAGGGCTGGCCTGATGCGAAGAAGCTGGAATTTGTTCAGGAGCTTTATGCGCTACTCCGTCCGCTCGTATTGGTCGGTGTAGGTTTCTCCGCACTCAAGAAGGAGCTTAAGCAACGGAACGCCGAGACAGGCCTATCCTTGGCGGGGCCGCCGTTTCCACTTGCAGACAATCCCACGACAGGTGGGATTTTCGTCATATGCGTGAACGACATACTTGCATGTCGCCCGGGCCTCTTTGCCCGGACAACCACATCGCTCAAATTTCGATCTGATCTTAAGCGAACGCCTCTTCCCAGGTGCCGCGGGTGGCGGCCTTGGAATACTCGGTCGAGCGGTTCTCGAAGAAGTTGGTGTGCTCGATGGCGCCCAGCATCTCGTCCATCCACGGCAGCGGATTCTTGGCATCCTTGCGGTAGATCGGCTGCAGGGTGAGCTGCTGCAGGCGGCGGTCGGCGATGAAGCGGATGTAGCGCTTCACATCGGTCGCGGTCATGCCCTCGATGCCGCCCATCTCGAAGGCGAGATCGATGAAGGCATCCTCGTGGTCGACGATGGTCGAGCAGGCGACGTAGAGCTCGCGCTGCAGCGCCTCGGTCCAGACTTCCGGGTTTTCCTGGATGAAGGTGCGGAACAGCCGGATGATCGAGTTGCAGTGCAGCGTCTCGTCGCGCACCGACCACGACACGATCTGGCCCATGCCCTTCATCTTGTTGAAGCGCGGGAAGTTCATCAGCATGGCAAACGACGCGAAGAGCTGCAGGCCCTCGGTGAAGGCGCCGAACACGGCCAGCGTCTTGGCGATGTCGGCCTTCGAATCGACGTTGAAGCCCTGCATGTAGTCGTACTTGTCCTTCATCTCCTTGACGGTGAGGAAGACCGAGTACTCCGTCTCGGGCATGCCGATGGTGTCGAGCAGGTGGCTGTAGGCGGCGATGTGCACCGTCTCCATCGCCGAGAAGGCGGCCAGCATCATCTGCACTTCGGTGGGTTTGAAGACCCGCGAATAGTGCTTCATGTAGCAGTTGTTCACCTCGACGTCGGCCTGGGTGAAGAAGCGGAAGATCTGCGTCAGCAGATGGCGCTCGCTTTCCGTCAGCTTGTTGCGCCAGTCCTTCACGTCGTCGGCCAGCGGCACTTCCTCGGGCAGCCAGTGGATGCGCTGCTGGGTCAGCCAGGCGTCGTAGGCCCAGGGATAGTGGAACGGCTTGTAGATCGGCTTGGCATCGAGGAGGGACATGGCGGCGATCCGATGGCGGGAAGCAGAAGGACGAAGACGGAAAAATCCCCCGTCGCGCCCGGCCCGATGTGCCGCGCGCGACGGGGGGTATTCAAGCTACTGACAGCTAAGGCACTCATCGTAGTCGTTGGTCGATGCCGGCGGCGTGCCGAGCGGCAGCGGTGCGGGTCCGGCGCCTTCCGGCACATACGTCGTCAACGCCTGGTCGCCCATCTGGTCGGCCATGGCATCGCCCGAGACGGCCTCGGCGCGCTGCAGCGACAGAGAGCGGCAGTAGTAGAGGCTCTTCACGCCGCGCTTCCAGGCCATCATGTGGATCTGATGCAGGTCGCGCTTGTGGACGTCGGCCGGCAGGAAGATGTTGAGCGACTGGCTCTGGCAGATATAGGGCGTGCGGTCGGCGGCATGCTCGACCAGCCAGCGCTGGTCGATCTCGAAGGCGGTCTTGAACACCGCCTTCTCGTGATCGTCGAGGCAGTCGAGGTCCTTCACCGAGCCCTGGCTGGTGGTGATCGTCGTCCAGGTCTCCTCGTCGTTGCGGCCCTTCTGCTCCAGCACCTTCTCGAGATACGGGTTGCGCACCACGAACGAGCCCGACAGCGTCTTGTGATTGTAGACGTTGGCCGCCGACGGCTCGATGCCGGGCGAGGCGCCGCCGCAGATGATCGAGATCGACGCGGTCGGCGCGATCGCGAGCTTGTTGGAGAAGCGGTCCTCGAAGCCGAAATCGGCGGCGTCGGGGCAGGGGCCGCGTTCCTTGCCGAGCGCCGTGGAGGCGTCGTCGCACTGGCCGCGGATGTGCTTGAACATCTTCTTGTTCCACACCTTGGCCATCACCGATTCGAGCGGGATGCCGTTGGCCTGCAGGAACGAGTGAAAGCCCATCACGCCGAGGCCGACCGAGCGCTCGCGCATGGCGGCGTAGGTGGCGCGCGCGAAGTCGCTGCCGGCGGTGTCAATGAAACCCTGCAGCACGTTGTCGAGGAAACGCATCACGTCCTCGATGAAGGTCGGATGCTCGTGCCACTCGAGATAGGTCTCGAGATTGAGCGAGGAGAGGCAGCAGACCGCCGTGCGCTGCTTGCCGTGATGGTCAATGCCGGTCGGCAACGTGATCTCGCTGCACAGGTTCGAGGTCTTGACCTCGAGGCCGGCCAGCTTGTGGTGCTCCGGCCGGGCGTTGTTCACGTGATCGACGAAGATCAGGTAGGGCTCGCCGGTCTCGATCCGCGCCGTCAGGATGCGGATCCACAGGTGGCGGGCCGAGACCTTGCGCTGGACCGCGCCGTCCTTGGGGCTCACCAGGGCCCACTCCTCGTCGTTCTCGACCGCGCGCATGAAGGCGTCGGAGATGAGAAGGCCGTGGTGGAGATTGAGCGCCTTGCGGTTGGGATCGCCGCCGGTCGGGCGGCGGATCTCGATGAATTCCTCGATCTCGGGATGGTTGACCGGCAGATAGACCGCGGCCGAGCCGCGGCGCAGCGAGCCCTGGCTGATGGCGAGCGTCAGCGAATCCATCACGCGGATGAACGGCACCACGCCCGAGGTCTTGCCGTTCATGCCGACCTTTTCGCCGATCGAGCGCAGGTTGCCCCAGTAGGAGCCGATGCCGCCGCCACGGGCCGCCAGCCACACGTTCTCGTTCCACAGGCCCACGATGCCTTCGAGCGAATCGTTGGCCTCGTTCAGGAAGCAGGAGATCGGCAGGCCGCGGCTGGTGCCGCCGTTGCTGAGAACGGGCGTCGCCGGCATGAACCAGAGATTGCTGATGTAGTCGTAGAGCCGCTGGGCATGGCCGTCGTCGTCGGCATAGGCCGAGGCGACGCGGGCGAACATGTCCTGATAGCTTTCGCCAGGCAGGAGATAGCGGTCGGTGAGAGTGGCCTTGCCGAAGGCGGTCAGTCGGGCATCCCGAGAGGAATCGGTAACAACCCGGGCACCGCTGCGAATTTGAACAACATCAAACACTTGTGGCCCCCATTTTCTTTTTGTCCACAGCTGTGGATAGAACACCCTGTGGAAGACACCTAGATGTTGGGAGCGGTTTCTCCACCCCCACTATCTGTAGATGATACGTCACCGGCCACGGCTGTCATCGCCAATTTTTTTCCCGTCGTGTGAATCTCAAGAATGGTTGGTTAAGCTCCAGTAAAATATAGATAAAACGGCCTTTGAAATTTTGCTTTTTGGGCCGGGTGTGCGTCTTCGCAGGTGCAGCATAAGAGGAGAACAAAACGCGCTTTGCCACGGATTCCGTGGGCTGGAAACAGAAACGCCAGCGAATCGGCTCAGCCGCACGGGCGCGGGCCAGAAAACGCGAGACGCAATAGGCACTTTCGGCATCGCGAGCTGATCGTCGTCAGATTGTCATGGCGGAGGGTAACATCCGCCGGACGCCAACACGGGGAAACACAAGATATGGCCATCGCACCGGCGCCGCGGGTTTACGGTCTGGACGCCATCTGCGCCGCTGCCCTCCAGGCCGGCGGCGAGGAAGCGGCCCGATTCGCGCGCCGGCTGTTCGAGCGCATCGCCGACAAGGATCTGGCGGCCGCCCCGGCCGAGCAGCGCGCCGCCGTCGCGCGCGCCCTGCTGGCGTTCGCCCGCCGCCGCCTGCCCGGCATCGCCAAGGTCCGGGTGTTCAATCCGACCGATCCGGGCCAGGGTTTCGAGAGCCGGCACACGGTGGTGCATATCGTCAACGACGACATGCCGTTCCTGGTCGACTCGATCGCCAACGAGCTCAATCGCCGCGAGATCTCCGTCCATCTGCTGGCCCATCCTGTGCTCGCGGTGCGCCGCGACCTCGACGGCGATCTCGTGGGCCTCGGCCCCGAGGCCGGCGAACGTGTCCGCTCCGAATCGATGATGCACATCGAGATCGACCGCCAGGCCGACCCCGGACAGCTCGACGAACTCGCCGCGGCGCTCGGGCGCGTGCTGGCCGAGGTCCGGCTGGCGGTCGACGACTGGCGGCCGATGCGGCAGGCCTGCCTCGACGCGATCGCCGATCTCGCCCCCGGCCGTTCGCCCAACATGGAAGAGTACGACGACTTCCTGCACTGGCTGGAAGCCGGCTACTTCACCTTCCTCGGGCACCGCCGCTACCGCTACGTCGACGACGTCTCCCAGGCCGGCGGCCTGCGCTACGACCTGGTGCCGGGTTCGGCGCTCGGCATCCTGCGCCGCGACGAGGTGCGGCTGTTCGACACCGGCCTGGGCGGCGGCGAGGCCATGGCCCGCTTCGCGCGCGGCCCCGACAACATCCTGATCGTGAAGACCGACCGCGCCTCGCTGGTCCATCGCAGCGGGCCGCTCGATTGCGTGATCGTCAAGACCTACGACGCCGACGGCCGGCCCACCGGAGAGCGGCGCCTGGCGGGTTTGTTCACGTCGGCGGCCTACCACGCGGTGGTGGCCGACGTGCCGCTGTTGCGCGGCCGGGTCGAGAGCCTGCTGCGCCGTTCCGGCCTCGATGCCGGCAGCCACGACGGCAAGGCGCTGCTGGCGATCCTCGATTCCTATCCGCGCGACGAGCTGTTCCAGGTCGGCGAGGACACGCTCTACGACCATGTGCTCGGCATCCTGCAATTGCAGGAGCGGCGTCGGGTGGCGCTGTTCACGCGCCGCGACGCCGTCGGCCGCTTCGCCGCCAACCTGGTCTTCGCCCCGCGCGAGCGCTTCGATGCGGCGCTGAGCGACCGTTTTGCCGCGATCCTCGAACAGGCCTGGGATGGCAAGGTGACCTCGGCGACCGCCTCGATCGGCAGCGATTCGGCGCTGGCCCAGGCGCTCTACACGGTGAAACTCCGCCGGCCCGATGCGCCCGCACCCGACCTCGCAACACTCGAGCAGACGCTGGTCGAGGCGGCCACCTCATGGAGCGACCGGCTGCGCACCGCGCTGCAGGCGAAGCTCGGCGAGGCGGAGGGACGCGCCGCGGCACGGCGCTGGCGCGACTGGTTCCCGCCGGCCTATCGCGAAACCTTCGATGCGACGCAGGCCGCAGCCGACATCGGACTCCTTCAGGAATTGCTGGGCGGCGCCGACTTCGGCGTGCAGGTCGGCCGCCGGGCGGGACTGCCCGAGCACCGCTTCGCCATACGCCTGTTTCATCCGCGCAAGCCCATCGCGCTGTCCGACATCCTGCCGCTCGCCGAAAACCTCGGCCTGCGCGTGTTGAGCGAGGCGCCGTTCCTGCTGCGCACGCCAAACGACGACGGGGGCAGCGCCGGCGTGGCGGTGCAGGTGCTGCGCGTGGAGACGGCGGACGGGTCGGCCGTCGATCTCGATTCGGTCGGACCGCGCTTCATCGAGACGATGGAAAAGCTTCGGTCGGGCGCGCTGGAAAACGACGGGCTCAATCGTCTGGTGCTGGGGGCCGGACTCGCCTGGCGCGAGATCGTGGTGCTGCGCGCCTACGCCAAGTACCTCCGGCAGGCAGGCGTTCCCTTCAGCCAGGACTACATGGAGCGCACGCTGGCGGCCCATCCCGCGATCGCCCGCGGCCTGGTCGATCTCTTCCTCACGCGCTTCGATCCGGCCTTGGGCGAAGCCCGGTCCGAGGCACGCAAGGCACGCGGCGAGGCGATCGAGGCGGCGCTCGCCACCGCCCTAGAGACCGTCGCCACGCTCGACGAGGACCGCATCCTGCGGCGCTTCCTCAATGCCGTGTGCTGCACGCTCCGCACCAACTTCTGGCAGAGCGGCGCGGACGGCACGCCGAAGGACTGGATCTCTTTCAAGATCGACAGCCGCGCGATCGACGACCTGCCGGCGCCCAGGCCGCTGGTCGAGATCTTCGTCTACAGCCCGCGCATGGAGGGCATCCACCTGCGCGGCGGCCGGGTGGCGCGCGGCGGCATCCGCTGGTCCGACCGGCGCGAGGATTTCCGCACCGAGGTGCTGAGCCTGATGAAGACCCAGATGGTGAAGAACGCCGTCATCGTGCCGGTCGGCTCCAAGGGCGGCTTCTACGTCAAGCGGCCACCGGCGGACGGCAGCCGTGAGCAGATCCAGGCCGAGGGCATCGCCTGCTACCAGACCCTGATCCGCGGCCTGCTCGACCTCACCGACAATTACACCGCCAGCAAGCAGGAGGGGGGCGGTGTCGCACCGCCGGTCAACGTGGTGCGTCACGACGGCGACGATCCCTATCTCGTGGTCGCCGCCGACAAGGGCACGGCCACCTTCTCCGACATCGCCAATATGCTGGCGGCCGACTACGGCTTCTGGCTGGGCGATGCCTTCGCCTCGGGCGGCTCGGCGGGCTACGACCACAAGAAGATGGGCATCACCGCGCGAGGTGCGTGGGAATCGATCAAACGCCACTTCCGCGAGCTGGGACAGGACATCCAGTCGACGCCCTTCACCGTCGCGGGCGTGGGCGACATGTCGGGCGACGTGTTCGGCAACGGCATGCTGCTGTCGCGCCACATCAGGCTGGTGGCCGCCTTCGACCACCGCCACATCTTCATCGATCCCTCGCCCGACGCCGCCGCGAGCTTTGCCGAGCGCAAGCGGCTGTTCGACCGGCCGCGATCGTCCTGGATGGACCACGACAAGGCACTGCTGTCGGCCGGCGGTGGCGTCTACGACCGCAGCGCCAAGTCGATCCCGCTGTCGGCCGAGGCGCGGCAGGTCCTGGGGCTCGACGCGCCAGCCGTCACGCCTGTCGACCTGGTGCGCGCCATCCTGGCGGCGCCGGTCGACCTGCTCTATTTCGGCGGCATCGGCACCTACGTGAAGGCTTCCGGCGAAAGCCACGCCGATGCCGGCGACCGGACCAACGACCACGTGCGCATCGATGCCGGCCAGTTGCGCGCGCACGTGATCGGCGAGGGCGCCAATCTCGGCTTCACCCAGCGTGGCCGGGTCGAGGCTGCGCTGGCGGGACGGCGGATCAACACCGACGCGCTCGACAATTCGGCCGGCGTCGACACTTCGGACCACGAGGTGAACATCAAGGTCGCGGCCGGCGAGGCGATCGCCCGCCGCCTGCTGGACCGCGCCGACCGCGATGCGCTGCTGTTCTCGATGGGCGACGAGGTGGCCGCCCTCGTGCTGCGCCACAACTACCAGCAGAGCCAGGCCGTCAGCGTCGCCGAAGCCCAGGCGGGCGAGGAGCACGACCGGCTGGAGCGCTTCATGCGTGCCCTCGAACGCCAGGGCCGGCTCGACCGTGCCGTCGAGTACCTGCCCGATACGGCGGCGATGCGCACGCGCGGGCAGAACCGCCAGTACCTGACGCGGCCGGAAATCTCGGTGCTGCTGGCCTACGCCAAGATCGACCTCAACGACGAGATCCTGGCCTCGGACCTGCCCGACGATCCGCTGCTGGAGGCGGAACTGCTGCGCTATTTCCCGACGGCCCTGCAGGAGAAATACGAGCCGGCGATCCGCGCCCACCGGCTGCGCCGGGAGATTGCGGCGCTCCAGGTGCTGAATTCACTGATCAACCGCTGCGGGCCGACCTTCGTGCGCGACGTCGGCCTGCGCACCGGCGCGCCGGCCGCCGCCATCGCCCGCGCCTTCGCCGTGGTGCGCGATGCCTGGAAGCTGCGCGACCTGTGGAACGATATCGAAGCGCTCGATCCGGCGCTCAAGGCCGAGGCGCAGACCAGGATGCTGGTGGCCTCGCAGCGTTTCCTCACGCGCGCCGTGCAGTGGACGCTGCGCCGTCTGCCGCAGCCGCTCGACACCATGGCGGCGACGGAGCAGCTCGGCGCGGCGGTGGCGGCGCTGGGCGATCTGTCGCCCGGGCTGCTCGGTCCCTCGGAAAGTGCCGCCCTTGCCGGGCGTGCCGCCACCTTCGAGGCGATGGGCGCGCCGGCCGGCGTCGCCCGACGGGCCGCCGCGCTCGAGACCCTGGCGGCGGCGGGCGACCTGATGCAGGCCGCACGCGGCAACGGCTGCGACATCGGCGATGCGGCCCGCCTCTATTTCCGCCTCGGCGAACGCCTGTCGATCGCCTCCCTGGCGGCCGGCGCCCAGAGCCTGCCACGCGACGGCCAGTGGCCGGCACAGGCGGCACTCGCCCAGCAGGACGAGCTCGCCGCCCTTCAAGCCGACCTGCTGGCCTCGGCGTTGCGCGCCGCCGGGCCAGGCGGTGCGGCCGATCCCGACGCGGTGCTAGCGCGCTGGAGCGAGCCGCGCAAACTGGCGCTCGACCGGGTCGATCGGCTCCTGAAGGAAGATCTGCCGATGGCGGGCACTCTCGACCTCGCCATGCTGTCGGTCGCGACGGCCGAGTTGCGAAGCCTTGTCTAAAGCGCCCTCGCCGGGCGATCATCGTTCTCGGGGCGGAGGTTACTCCGCCCGAATCGGAGCGCCTCATGAGCAAGAAGACCGAGACCTTCCCCGTCCAGAAGAGCGATGAGGAGTGGCGCCAGGAGCTCGAGCCCGGCCGGTACGAAGTGCTGCGCAAGCACGGCACCGAACGGGCCTTCACCAGCCCGCTGAACGACGAGAAGCGCCAGGGCGAGTTCCTGTGTGCCGGCTGCGGCGAGAAGCTGTTCGACTCGTCGACCAAATACGAAAGCGGTTCGGGCTGGCCGTCCTTCTGGGCGCCGCTGCCCGGGGCGGTCGGCACGACGTCCGACCGCAGCTTCTTCATGACGCGGACCGAAGTGCACTGCGCCAAGTGCGGCGGCCATCTCGGCCACGTCTTTCCCGACGGGCCGCGTCCGACCGGCCAGCGCTATTGCATGAACGGCGCGGCGATGAAGTTCGAGGAGAAGAAATAGCCGGCCCCGCCCATGTCCGGTCACAGTCCTTTTAGAAACTCGATCAGCAGCTTGTTGACCGCGGCCGGCTGCTCCTGCTGCACCCAATGGCCGGCGCCTTCGAGGATATGGCTGCCGCGCAGGCCGGGCAGGGTCTTCGGGTAGGCTTCGAGCTGGCTCTTGGCGGCCGGAAAGCGCAGCACGCCGTCGCGGCTGCCGGCGATGAACAGCGAGGGCTGGCGGATCGGCTGGCCGCGCCACGGGCCGGCGAGATCCCAGTTGCGCCTGAGGTTGCGGTACCAGTTGAGACCGCCGCGGAAGCCGGTGCGCGAGAACTCCCCGGCGTAGTAATCGAGGTCCGCGTCGCTGAGCCATGCCGGCAGACGTTCGGGATCGACGGTGTTGCCGAGCAAGGTGCCGTCGCTCAGGCGCGCGAAGCCCTTGCCCGTTTCCGTGAGATCGCCGCCGGCGGTGTAGTAGAGGCGCCGCAGGGCGCCGCGGATGTCCTGCTGCAGCTCGGCCTCGGGGACTCCGGGCTTCTGGAAGTACTGCAGGTAAAAGTCGTTGATCCCGAGCTTCTCCAGCGCGCTCAGCACGTCGATGTAGCCGGGCGGCGCGTAGGGCACGCTCATGGCGCAGACGGCGGGAAAGAGATCGGGCCGCCAGAGCGCCGCATGCCAGGCGACGGGCGCGCCCCAGTCGTGACCGACGATCACGGCCTTGGTCTCGCCCCCATTCTCGTCGCAGAGGGCCTTCACCAGCTCGGCCATGTCGCCCACCATGTGGAACAGCGTGTACTGGTCGATCGGCTCGGGCGCCTCGGTCCCGCCGTAGCCGCGCATGTCGGGCGCCACGCAACGGAAGCCCGCGGCGCTGACGGCTTGCAACTGATGCCGCCACGAGTACCAGCTCTCGGGCCAGCCGTGACAGAACAGCACCAAGGGAGCCCCAGGCTCCTTTGGGCCGGCCTCGGCGTAGCGCATATGGATGTTGTTGGCCCTGGTCGTCTTGAGCGTGACGCCCGGAACGGGTGAGGCGGTCATCGGCGGTGGTCTCCCTGATCGGGAGGCACCCTAGCGGGTGGCTTTACCCGCGCAAGTGAACCGGACGCGACAGGCGGGCGCGCACCGAGGAGCGCGAGCCCAGCAGCAGCGAGCCCAGGAAGAAGACGCTGGCGAACAGGACGATCACCGGTCCCGACGGCAGGCCGACGTGAAACGACACGAGCAGGCCGATTGCGGCCGAGGCGAAGGCCATGGGGGCGGCGACCAGGGTCATCGACCAGACCTCGCGCGCCCAGAACGAGGCGGCGACGGCGGGCAGCAGGACGATGCCCAGCGCCATCAGCGTGCCCAGCGCCTGGAAGCCCGCCACCATGTTCAGCACGGCGAGACCGAGGAAGAGATAGTGGTAGACCGAGCCGCGCACGCCCATGGCGGCGAGAAAGCCCGGGTTGAAGCATTCCACGACCAGCGGCCGATAGATGGCGGCAAGCCCGACAAGCGTCAGTGTTGCAGTCGACACGACCAGGAACAGCGCCATGTCGTCGACCGCCAGGATGGCGCCGAACAGGATGTTCATCAGGTCCACGGCCGAGCCGCGCAGCGAGACGATCAGCACGCCCAGCGCCATCGCGGTGAGATAGGCGGCGGCGAAGCTCGCATCCTCGCGCATGCTGGAAAAGCGCGCGATGGCGCCCGATACCAGGGCCGTGGCGATGCCGGCGAGAAAACCGCCGAGGCTCATGGCCGGCAGCGACAGGCCGCCCAGCAGGAAGCCCAGTGCCGCGCCGGGCAGCAGCGCATGGGCCAGCGCGTCGCCCATCAGGCTCATGCGGCGCAGGATCAGGAACACGCCGATCGACGAGCCGCCGACGGCCAGCGCCAGGCTCGCCACCAGGGCGCGGCGCATGAAGCCGAACTCGATGAACGGCTGGAACAGGTATTCGTAGAGCATGATTCAGGTCGGAGGGTCAGGCGCTGAGCTGCATCGGCACTTTGCAGGCGTCGGCGTGCTCGTCCCACGCCTCGGCCATGGCGCGAGCACGCAGCAGGTTCTCGGCCGACAGGACCCGGAGCGTCGGGCCCGAGTCGACCAGCTCGCGGGCGAGCAGCAGGGAGTTGGGGAAATCCCGTCGCACCTGGTCGAGGTCGTGCAGGACGGCGACGACGGTGCGCTTCTCGGCCTGCCAGCGGCGGATCACCACCATGAGGTCGGCCACGGTCTTGGAGTCGATGGCGGCGAACGGCTCGTCCAGCAGGACGAGATCCGCGTCCTGCAGCAGCAAACGGGCGAACAGCACGCGCTGGAACTGGCCGACCGAGAGCGTGTCGATCGGCCGCCGCTCGAAGCCGGCGAGCCCGACCGACTCGATGGCGTGCTGCGCATCGTGGATGTCGGCATGACCGGCGGCGGCAAAGCCGCCGAAGCGCGACCAGCGGCCGAGCAGCACCGTGTCGAACACCGAAATCGGGAAGCTGCGGTCGATCTCGGCCTGCTGCGGCAAGTAGGCGATACGCTTGGCCGAACACTCGATCCGCCCCTCGATGTGCGGCGCAAGGCCCAGCAGCGCCTTCAGAAGCGTGCTCTTGCCCGCGCCGTTGGGGCCGACGATGGCGGTCATCTCGGCGGCGGGAATCTCGGCTGACACGTGATGCACCGCGGGATGGCGATCGTAGCTCACCGTCAGGTCGACCAGGCGAAGAGCGGCGGTCATGTCAGCGCCCACCAGGCGCAGAGCCACAGCAGGGCCGACGCGCCGAGCGCCATCGCCACGCGCGCGGGTGCGCTCATGGCGAGCAGGGTGGTGCCGGGGGAAACGGGCTCGTGCATGGACCGGGAAAGGACAATGATGAAAGTAGATTGTTATAATATTACGTCCCTCGAGTCCAGCGCGGCCAAGGCGGCCCGCGAGCCCCGCGTTACCGGTCGCTAACCGTTTCTTGATTGGCGAGTGTACGCCCGTGCGCGCATGTTGCGATCATGGTGAAGGTCTCAAATCCTGATCGGCGATCGCTGCTGATCGCCGCCGCCGCGGCAGCCGGCGCGGCGATCGTGGGGGCCCGCCCCAGAGGGGCCGCCGCGCGCGCGCCGTCCGAAGGGCCGTGGGCGGTGGAGCTGTTCACCTCCCAGGGCTGCAGCTCATGCCCGCCCGCCGACGCTTTCCTCGGCAGGTTGGCCAGACGCCCCGACGTCGTGGCGCTGTCGTTCCACGTCGATTATTGGGACTACATCGGCTGGAAGGACCCGTTCGCGTCGCGCGAGACCACCGAGCGTCAGCGTGGTTATGCCCGCACGCTGAAGCAGCGCTACGTCTACACGCCCGAGATGGTGGTCGACGGCATCGGCCACGATACCGGCCGCGAGCCCGGCCCGATCGAAGCCCTGCTGGCCAAGGCACAGCGCCTGTCGCCTCGGCGCGCCACTCCGGAACTCTCGCGCACCGTCGGCGGGCCGCTCACCATCAAGCTCGCCGCCTTCGCCCTCGACAGCGGCCCGGCGGATGTCACCCTGGCCGTCTACGATCGACGCAACAACACGGCCGTGGCGAGCGGCGAGAACCAGGGGCGCACGCTGGAGAATTTCAACATCGTCCGCCATCTCGAGCTGGTGAGCCGCTGGGACGGTTTGCCCGCCAGCTGGACCATCGCCGCCGATCGCATCCAGGCCACTCAGGGGGTTGCCGTGCTGGTCCAGCAGGCCGGATGCGGGCCGATGATCGGCTGCAACAAGCTGGAACCGGCCTACTCGGGCTAGCAGGCGCCTTGCTTCCGCCACGGGTGCGGGCGAAGGTGCCCCGATGCCGCCCGCCCGCGCCTCCGGCCGCCTGACCGCAGTTCTCGGTCCCACCAATACCGGCAAGACCTATCTCGCGATCGAGCGCATGCTCGGCCACGAATCGGGCATGATCGGCTTTCCGCTGCGCCTGCTGGCGCGCGAGAACTACGACCGCATCGTCGCGATCAAGGGCGCCAAGCAGGTGGCGCTGATCACCGGCGAGGAGAAGATCGCCCCCCCCGGCGCGCGTTACTTCGTCTGCACGGTCGAATCCATGCCGGTCGAACGGCCCGTGTCGTTCCTCGCCGTCGACGAGGTGCAGATGGCGGCCGACCCCGAGCGCGGCCATTTCTTCACCGACCGGCTGCTGCACGCACGCGGCACGAACGAGACCATGCTGCTGGGCGCCGACACGATCCGGCCGGTGCTGAACCGCCTGCTGTCCGACATCGACATGGTGGCGCGCCCGCGCTTTTCGAAACTCAGCTATGTCGGACCCAAGAAGGCGACGCGACTGCCGCGCCGTTCGGCCGTGGTCGGCTTCTCGGCCAGCGAGGTCTATGAAATCGCCGAGCTGGTCCGCCGCCAGCGCGGCGGCACGGCGATCGTGATGGGCGCCATGAGTCCGCGCACGCGCAATGCCCAGGTCGAGATGTTCCAGTCGGGCGAGGTCGATTATCTGGTCGCGACCGACGCGATCGGCATGGGCCTCAACATGGACGTGAACCACGTCTGGTTCGCGAGCCTGCGCAAATTCGACGGCCGCAGCTCGCGTCCGCTGCGCGCCGTCGAGCTGGCGCAGATCGCCGGCCGCGCCGGCCGCCACATGAACGACGGCACGTTCGGCACCACGGCCGACGTGAGCGGTCTCGAGGCCGAGGTGGTCGAGGCGATCGAGAATCACCGTTTCGATCCGCTACGCGACGTGCAGTGGCGCAACAGCGACCTCGATTTCCGCACAGTGACGTCGCTGATCGCCTCGCTGAACGAGGCGCCGTCGCATGCCGTCCTCCAGCGGGTCCGCGAGCAGGACGATCAACTGGCGCTCCAGACGCTGGCGGCGCGATCGGACTTCCTGCCGCGCGTGCGCACGCCGCAGCGCGTGCGCCTTCTCTGGGAGGTCTGTCAGGTCCCGGACTTCCGCAAGACCATGACCGAGGAACACACGCGGCTGCTCGGCCAGCTCTTCGAACACCTGACGCAGGGTGGCGAGCGCCTGCCCGAGGACTGGATCGACAGTCATGTGAAGCGGCTGGAACATTTCGATGGCGACATCGACACGCTGATGGCGCGCATCGCCCATGTCCGGACCTGGACCTATATTTCGCACCGTCCGGACTGGATTCAGCGCGCGACACATTGGCAGGAGCGCGCACGCGCCATCGAAGACAAGCTTTCCGACGTCCTGCACCAGCGTTTGACGCAAAGGTTTGTCGATAGACGGGCGGCCCTGCTTGTACGAAGATTGCGTGATGAGGGTGAAATGACGACATCGGTCGCCGCAGCGGGCGAAGTCACTGTCGAGGGCGAGCATCTCGGACGGATCGAGGGCTTTCGCTTCGTTCCCGACGCGGCCGAGAGCCACGCCGATCAGAAGGCCGTGATGAGCGCCGCGCTCCGTGCGCTGCGTCAGGACCTGCCAGCGCGCCTGCAGGCTTTTGCCGGTTCGGCTGACGGCGAGATCGTATTCGATTCCCAATTGCGCGTGTGCTGGGGTGGCGGCCCGGTGGCCCGCCTGTTGCCGAGCGGCGACGTCCTCGCGCCGAAGGTCGAGGCTCTGGCCACCGACCTGCTCGATGGGCCGGCCCGCGAGGAGGTGCGCAAGCGTGCCGCAGCCTGGGTCGAGACCCGCATTCGGCTTGGCCTTTCGGAGCTGATGGATGCCCGGGCGACGGCGGAGCTGCCGGCCGGTGCCCGAGGCATCGTCTTTCAGCTCTCGGAGAGTCTTGGCGTGCTGTCACGCCGCCCGATCGAGGATCAGCTCGCCCAGCTTGGCGACGACGACCGCAAAGCGCTGGCACGGCTGGGCGTCAGGGTCGGCGTCTATTCGATCTATTTCCCGAGCATGCTGAAGCCGGTGCCAATCCGGCTGCGCGCCGGCCTGTGGATGATCGCCCGCAATCGCGAAACCATTCCGCCGCTGCCGGCCGAAGGCCGCACGTCGATGGATCTGCCGCGCGACGCCGAGCGCGATTTCTACGCCACCATCGGCTACCTGCCGCTGGGCGATCATGCGATTCGCGCCGACATGGTCGAACGACTGGCGGCGATGGCGCGTCAGGCCGTGCGCGAGAGCCGCGAGACGGCACGTCGTGTACAGCAGGAAAGAAAGCACGCGCCGAACGCATCGCCTGCTGCTGCAGCCTCATCCGCGCCGACGGCGGCGCCGTCGGCCGACGAGATCAGCGAGTGGGCGATCGTTGCCGCCGCGTTCGGCGAGAGCGAACCCGCGCCACCGCCGGAAGTCCCGGTCATGCAGGAGCCCGAGACTCCCGCCGCCGAGGTGCCGGTTGCTGCCCCACCCATCGGCGACACGCCCATTGTCGACGAACCCGCGACTGCCGAACCCACGGCGGAAGTGACCGTCGCCGTCGAGGCGGCCGTCGCCGTTGAGGAACCAAAGGAAGCGCCCAAGGCTGCAGGTCCGCGTCCCCTGCTGCCTGGCCATTTCCGCGCCACGCCACAGATGATGTCGCTGGTCGGTTGCTCCGAACCCGAGATGGCCAATGTGATGCAGGCACTCGGCTACCGGGTACATCCGCCGTCGGAAGAGTCCGGACCGCTGCATAGTTTCTCGATGAAGCCGCGCTTCGTGCGCGAGCGCGAGGAGCAACGCGAGCGCCAGCGCCTTCAGCAGCGTCAACAGCGCGAGCAGCAGCGTCGCGAGCGACCTGAGCGGCCGCCCAACGAACGGCAGTTCTTCGCCGACGCGCCTCGTCAGGATCGCGGCAAAGGCGGGCCACGGAGCGACACCCCCCGCAACGGCGGGCCGCGTCAGGACGGCCCCCGTCAGGATGGGCCGCGCAAGGATGGCCCACGGCAGGATCGGGGCCACGGCGACCGGCCGCGCGGCGCCCGCCCGCCGCGTCGCGATGGCGGCGGCCCGGCTCTCCGGCTTTACGCCACGACCGAGACGAAGAGCGACGCGCCGGCGGCCGACTCGCCGTTCGCCAAGCTGCTCGAGCTGAAGCTCGGCGGAAAGAAGTAGCCGCCCCTTGGGTCCCTAGCGCGATGCGGCTCGACAGGTGGCTCTGGCACGCGCGCTTCTTCAAGTCCCGCTCCTTGGCCGCACGCTACATCGAAAAGTCGCGCTGCAGGCTCGACGGTCGCGTCGTCAGCAAGCCGCATGCGACGGTGGCGCCCGATATGGTGCTGACGTTTGCGCTCGGCCCGCGCGTGCGGATCGTCCGCATCGTGGCGCTCGGCGAGCGCCGAGGACCCGCCTCCGAGGCCCGCTCGTTGTATGACGAAATCGACCCTGCGTGATTCGGCAGCCTTGCGCGTGACGGTTCGACGCGTTAATCACCCGGCCGCTCGAATCTGGAGCCGTTGATGACCTATGTCGTGATCGAGGCTTGCATAAAGTGCAAGTACATGGACTGCGTTGAAGTCTGCCCCGTGGATTGCTTCTACGAGGGCGAGAACATGCTGGTCATCAATCCGGACGAATGCATCGACTGTGGCGTCTGCGAACCCGAGTGCCCGGTCGAAGCCATCCTGCCCGACACGGAAAAGGGGTTGGAGAAGTGGCTGGAGCTCAATCGCAGCCTCTCCGCCGAGTGGCCGAACATCACGCGCAAGGGTGAAGCGCCGGCGGACGCCGACAAATTCAAAGACGAAAAAGACAAATTCGAGAAGTACTTCAGCAAAAATCCGCCAAAACGCTAGCCTTTCGGCTCATTTCACCCAGTTATGGTAGGGCTATGCGGTTGCCGCATAGGTAGACCGTTGCCGAAATGCAACATCGGCCGCGACTCCGCGCCAAATTTCTGGTATATAGATTACGCAAGAAGCGGCCCGGGGTCCGGTCCGCCGCAGGCTCGGTGTCCTTGTCGGTATCCGAAAGAAACTTACCGATGCTGGCTACCGAGCCGAGCACGCAGGGGAGCGTGTGCGGTGGGTCGCGGTATCGCTGATTGCGGGGTTTGACGTGAAGGGACTTGAAGATATGGCGAAGCCGAAGAAGACAGCGCCGAAGGCGAAGGAATTCGCCTTCGAGAAGGGCGATTTTGTGGTTTATCCGACCCACGGAGTCGGCCGCGTGATCGACATCGAGGCGAAGGAAATTGCCGGCTACAAGCTCGACCTGTTCGTCATCTCGTTCGAACAAGAGCGTATGATGCTGCGCGTCCCGGTAGCGAAGGCGAAGATCTCCGGTCTGCGCAAGCTGAGCTCCCGCAAGATCATGGAGAGCGCGCTCGTCACCCTGAAGGGGCGAAGCCGCGTGAGCCGGGCCATGTGGAACCGCCGCGCCCAGGAATACGAAGCCAAGATCAACTCCGGCGATCCGGTATCGATCGCCGAAGTGGTGCGCGATCTGCACCGCAATGCCGGTCAGCCCGACCAGTCCTACAGCGAACGCCAGATTTACGAGGCGGCGCTCGACCGGCTGGCGCGCGAACTCGCCGCAGTCGAACGGATCGACAAGGATCTCGCCACGCAGAAGCTGAACAGCGTGCTGCAGAAGGTTGCTTAGCAGCGACCCGCCCCAACTCGTTGAAGGCGGCCGACCGGAGAATGTCGTGCCGCCTTTTTCGTGTCCGGATCTTCCAGCTAGGGCTCGACGACCTTGACCTGCGGCAGGCGGGCGAGTTCGGCCGACGTCTCGACGCCGTTCAGGACCAGCAGCCGTTCCATTCTGAGATCGCCATAGGGCAGCCGCGCCGCAAGTTGTGCCGGCGAGGTCCCGGCGGCGGGAACGACCCGCAGCCGATAGGGCCGCAATGCCGCGGCCTCGGAGTCCGACAGCGTGCGGAAGGTGCGCGCGGCATTGACCAATACCTCGATCCGGCGATCGCGATCGGGCCCCTCGCTCAGCAGATTGAAGAAACAGATGCGGTCGCCGTGCCGCACCATCACGTAGCGCGCCTGCCCGAGGCTGGTATCGGAGCCGCGAGGCCGGGCTCCGATGGCTGCTTCCGCGCCGTCGATCTCGGTGGCCTGGATGCCGGTCGGTGTCGGCTTCAGCGTGTTGCGCATCCATTCATCGAGGCGACCCGGCACGCGCTCGCTGGAGCAAGCAAAATACAGCAACGACCGGTCGCGCCCCACGCCCAGAATGCCGTCGTGGTCGTTGAACAACCGGAAATCGGCGGGGGCTTGGAAGGCGAGCTTCAACGTCGGATGCAGGAACGCCCGGCCGCGCACGAAGCCTTCGTCGGGCGCATCGTCGACCGACATGCCGTCGATCGCCGCAAGATAGCCGGGCCGGCCGGACTCTCCGGCGCCCGACGCGCCCGCGGCCTGCAGGGCGCCCTTTCGCTCGAAGGGGGCGGGATGGGTCGACGTGGCGCTGCGCTGGTCAAAGGTGTCCGGCGCCTCGCCCAGGAGCTGCGCCTCGAGCTGCGCTTGCTGGCGCAGCCTGTCGATCAAGGAGGCCATCGCGTTGCTTCGATATCCGGCCCGCACGACATAGGCGAGGCCGACCCGGTCGGCCTCCAGCTCCTGGTCGCGCGAATAGCGTCGCAGGGCGATCAGGCCGTCGCGCGCCACCGAGCGGCCGACCGTGATCGACCCCGTCACGGCGGCGGCCTCGACAGCGGCCTCCAGCACCCCCTGCCGGGCGCGCGCACGCTGCGCGGCGTGACGCTGGGTGAGATGGCCGAGTTCGTGACCGAGGGCCGCCGCGAGTTCGGCTTCGTCGTCGAGCACGGCGAGAAGGCCGCGGGTCACGAAGACGTAGCCGCCCAGAGCGTGCGCATTGACCGCCGGCAGGTCGAGCACGACGAAGCGGTAAGGTCCCGCAAGACCGGAGCTGCGGGCCAGCTTCTGGCCGACACGATCGACATAGGATTGCAGCGCGGCGTCGGGATAGGCGGCGCCGACCTCCCGTTCGATCGCCGCCGGCAAGACCGGAGGGGACGCAACAGCGGCGGCGGCCGTCTGCGGCGGATTGTTCCCGGCCGTGCAGGCGCCGGCGGCAAGGAGCAGCGCGACCAGCGCCAGAATGCGGCGAAAAACCACTGACCCTCCTCGACGCCCGGTCGACCTTAGACGCTCGGCCACGGCACCCGCAATCGCCGAGGGGCTGGAACCGGGATCGCCGCTATGGCAGTGATGATCGCAGATACGAACATGCCGCGCTCCGAGACCCCCCTTCGCTCCGATCTGTTCCCGGAAATATCGCCCTACGCCAGCGGCATGCTGGCGGTCGATGGGCGGCACACGATCTATTGGGAGCAAAGCGGCAACCCCGACGGCCTGCCGGTGCTGTTCCTGCATGGCGGCCCGGGTGCCGGATCGGCCCCGGTCCATCGGCGTTTCTTCGACCCGCAGTTCTACCGCATCGTGGTTCTCGACCAGCGTGGCTGCGGCCGCTCGATGCCGCTGGGCGAGTTGCACGACAACACCACAGACCACCTCGTGGCCGACATGGAGAAGCTGCGAAGCCATCTCGGCATCGCCCGCTGGCTGCTGTTCGGCGGGTCGTGGGGCAGCACGCTGGCGCTGGCCTACGGGATCAAGCATCCCGACCGCGTGACGGGCTTCATCCTGCGCGGGATCTTCCTCGGCGCGAGGTCGGAGATCGACTGGTTTCTCCACGGCATGCGCACCGTCTTTCCCGAGGCATGGCGTGACTTCGTCGAGCACCTGCCGGAAGGCGAGCGCACCGACCTGCTGGGCAATTACTATCGCCGCCTCACCGACCGCAATCCCGACAGCCATCGCCCGGCAGCGCGCGCCTGGAGCCGCTACGAGGCCGCCTGCTCGACGCTCTATCCGACGGCGCGCGCGCCGTTCGAATCGGATCATGGCGGCTTCGCCCTCGCGCTCTCCCGCATCGAGGCGCACTATTTCGCCCACGGCACGTTCGTGCCGGAAGGCTGGCCCTGGTCGGATCTCGACCGCATCCGGCAACTGCCCGGCACCATCGTCCAGGGCCGCTATGACATCGTCTGCCCGCCCGTCACCGCCGATGCCCTGGCGCGCGCCTGGCCCGAAGCGCGCTACGTCGTGGTCCCGGACGCCGGCCACAGCGCCCTTGAGCCCGGCATCCGGGCAGCGCTGGTCAACGCCACCGAGAGCTTCCGGCTGTCGAGCAGCGACGACCTCTTCGCCCCGCGCTTTCCGTGGGAAACCTGATTACGAAAACCTGAACGTCGGAACGTGAGCGCCATGTCATTCGATCTACCGCCGGAACAGACCGGCGCCGCCGCCTGGTATGGCCCCGAGATGACCAAGCGCGACGACTGGCTGATGCCGCTGTCGCCGACCGAGATCGTGGAGGTCGAAAGCGCCGCCAAGATGCTGGCGGCACGCGAGGCCGATATTGCAGGCATCACCCCGCAAGACTTTCCGCTACCCACGCTCGGTCCCAAGCTCAAGGCCCGGGTCCGCGACGAGGTCCTGAACGGGCGCGGCTTCCTGCTGCTGCGCGGCCTGCCCGTCGATCGCTGGTCGATGCGCGAAGCGGCGACCGCGTTCTTCGGCCTCGGCACCCACCTCGGCAGCGCCCGCTCGCAGAACGGCAAGGGCCATGTGCTGGGACATGTGCAGGATCTCGGGCTCGACGTGCACGATCCCAACGTGCGCATTTACCAGACCAACGAGCGCCAGACCTACCACACCGATTCCTGCGACATCGTTGGCCTGCTCTGCCTCAAGACCGCGCAGTCGGGCGGCCTGTCGGCGTTGGTGAGCTCGACCACCATCTTCAACGAGATGCGCCGCCGCCGGCCCGACCTTCTGAAGTTGCTGTTCCAGCCGATCGCCACCGACCGGCGCGGCGAGGTGCCGGAAGGCCAGAAGCCCTATTTCGAGATTCCCGTGTTCAACTGGCACGAGGGGTTCCTGACCGCGATCTATCAGCGCCAATACGTCGATTCGGCGCAGCGCTTTGCCGACGCGCCGCGGTTGTCGCCGGCGCAGATCGAGGCCCTCGACCTGTTCGATTCGCTGGCCGGCGATCCTCGGCTCCACATGTTCACGGAGTTCAAGCCGGGCGACGTGCAGCTCGTGCACAATCACACCATGCTGCACGACCGCACCGGCTTCGTCGATTGGCCGGAGCCCGAGCGCCGCCGCCACCTGTTGCGTCTGTGGCTGGCGGCGGCCGACGCCCGGCCGTTGCCCGAGGTCTTCGCCCAGCGCTACGGCACCGTGACCGTGGGCAATCGTGGCGGCATCATCGTGCGCGGCACCAGGCTGCATGCGCCTCTTCAGGCAGCGTGACGACAGGCGGTCTGACGCAGGTGGTTGACCCGGAGGACGGTCGTCCCTAATTGAAGGCCGCCTGAAGAGATCACCGCAACGAGGGACAACCCATGGCCAGCGATCCAACCGCGGGCGGCGCCCCGGCTGAGATGCCGGCCGGAACGCCCGATTCCAGCCTCGATATTCCACCCAAGCCGGAGAGTGCGGCCGAGCTTCAGCAACTCGTCGAGCAGCTTCAGGCCGAGAAGGCCGACCTGCAGGACAAGCAGCTGCGCGCGCTCGCCGAAGCACAGAACGTGCGCCGCCGTGCCCAGCAGGACGTCGAGAAGGAACGCAAGTTCGGCATCGAGCGTTTCGCCCGCGACGTGCTGTCGGTGGCCGACAATCTCGGCCGCGCCCTGTCGGCGCTGCCGGCGAACCTCGAGCAGATCGATCCCGCGGCACGCAACGTGATCGTCGGCGTCCAGGCAACCGATCGCGAACTGCAGTCGGTGCTGGAGCGCCACGGCGTCACCCGTGTCGAGGCGCTCGGCCAGCCGTTCAACGCCGAATTCCACCAGGCCATGATGGAAGTCGAGGATCATTCGGTGCCAGCCGGCACGGTCGTCCAGGAACTGATCCCGGGCTACCTGATCGCCGGACGGCTGCTGCGCGCGGCCATGGTCGCGGTCTCCAAGGGCGGCCCGACCGTTCGCCCTCCCAGCAACGAGAACTAGACCTCCGTGCGCTGCATTGCAGCGGTCCGCGGCAGTCATTTAGGGGTCGATTCCCGGGCCGGCTCGGCCTAAGGCCATATCCACCCGCACGATTTTCGCAGCCCATGTCGGGTCGCGCCATTGCAGGCGGCCCTGCAGGACCTATATAGCCCCTGTCCTGACCCGGCTTTTTCCGGCAGGTAATCACATATCGGGGGGTCGATTTGGCGCCTTTGGGGCCGGGCCGATCCGCCTAGCGAGAGAGTAGCAACATGGCGAAAGTCATCGGTATCGACCTCGGAACGACCAATTCCTGCGTCGCGGTCATGGAAGGCGGCGACACCAAGGTTATCGAAAATTCGGAGGGCGCGCGGACGACCCCGTCGATGGTCGCGTTCACCGACGCAGGCGAGCGTCTCGTCGGCCAGGCCGCCAAGCGCCAGGCCGTGACCAACCCGCTCAAGACCCTCTATTCAGTCAAGCGCATGATCGGGCGCCGGTTCGAGGACCCGATGGTCCAGAAGGAGATGTCGCTCGTCCCCTTCAAGATCGTGAAGGCGGCCAACGGCGACGCTTGGGTCGAGGCCTCGGGCCAGACCTACAGCCCCAGCCAGATCTCTGCCTTCATCCTCGGCAAGATGAAGGAAACCGCCGAAGCCTACCTCGGTGAGAAGGTCGAGCAGGCGGTCATTACCGTCCCGGCCTACTTCAACGACGCCCAGCGCCAGGCGACCAAGGACGCCGGCCGCATCGCCGGCCTAGAAGTCCTGCGCATCATCAACGAGCCGACGGCGGCGGCGCTGGCCTACGGCATGGACAAGCGCAAGAGCGGCACCATCGCGGTCTATGACCTGGGTGGCGGCACGTTCGACGTGTCGATCCTCGAGATCGGCGACGGCGTGTTCGAGGTCAAGGCCACCAACGGCGACACGTTCCTGGGCGGCGAGGACTTCGACGTCCGCATCATCGGCTACCTCGCGGACGAGTTCAAAAAGGAGCAGGGCATCGACCTGCGCAACGACAAGCTTGCGTTGCAGCGTCTGAAGGAAGCGGCTGAAAAGGCCAAGATCGAGCTCTCCAATTCCAAGGAGACCGAGATCAACCTGCCGTTCATCACCGCCGACGCGAGCGGTCCCAAGCATCTCGTGATCAAGCTGTCGCGCGCCAAGCTCGAAGCTCTGGTCGAGGACCTGGTGCAGCGCACGCTCGAGCCCTGCAAGGCAGCCCTCAAGGATGCCGGCCTGCAGGCCGGACAAATCGACGAGGTTATCCTGGTCGGCGGCATGACCCGCATGCCCAAGGTGATCGAGGTCGTTAAGCAGTTCTTCGGCAAGGAGCCGGCCCGCAACGTCAACCCCGACGAAGTCGTGGCGGTCGGCGCGGCTGTCCAGGCGGCCGTACTGAAGGGCGAGGTCAAGGACGTCCTGCTGCTCGACGTGACGCCGTTGTCGCTCGGCATCGAGACGCTGGGTGGCGTGTTCACCCGCCTGATCGAGCGCAACACCACGATCCCGACCAAGAAGAGCCAGACCTTCTCGACAGCCGACGACAACCAGACCGCGGTGACCATCCGCGTGTTCCAGGGTGAGCGCGAGATCGCCGCCCAGAACAAGCTGCTGGGCCAGTTCGACCTGGTCGGGCTGCCGCCGGCACCGCGCGGCCAGCCGCAGGTCGAGGTCACGTTCGACATCGACGCCAACGGCATCGTGCAGGTCTCGGCCAAGGACAAGGCCACCGGCAAGGAGCAGCAGATCCGCATCCAGGCTTCGGGCGGCCTCAGCGAGGCCGACATCCAGAAGATGGTGAAGGACGCCGAGCTGCACGCCGAGGAAGACAAGAAGAAGCGCGAGCTGATCGACGCCCGCAACCAGGGCGAGGCGCTGGTCCATTCTACCGACAAGCACCTGAAGGAATTCGGCGACAAGGTGAGCCCCACCGAGAAGGCCGAGATCGAGGGTGCACTCGAGGCACTGAAGACGGCGCTCACGGCCGAGGATGTCGAGGCGATCAAGAGCAAGACCAACGATCTCGCCCAGGCGGCGATGAAGCTCGGCGAGGCGATGTACAAGGCCCAGCAGGCCGATGCCCAGGCGGGCGCGGCGGCGGGCGGCGCCGGCGGCGCGAGCCAGGCGAAGGACGACAAGGTGGTCGACGCCGAGTTCGAGGACGTCACCGACAAGAACAAGAAGACGGGTTCCGCCTGAGCCGGGACGAAAAGCAAGAAAAGACGGCCTCCCGCGCAAGCGGGAGGCCGATGTATGAGAGGCAAGTGGGGGCTGCGTAGGGCGTATGTCGCAAGACTATTACGAGCTGCTCGGGGTCAGCCGTACGGCGAGCGCCGACGACATCAAGAAGGCGTTCCGCAAGCTCGCCATGCAGCACCATCCGGATCGCAATCCGGGCGACAAGGAATCCGAGAAGAAGTTCAAGACCGTCAATCACGCCTACGACATCCTGAAGGATCCGGAGAAGCGCGCGGCCTATGACCGCTATGGCCCGGCGGCCTTCGAAGGCGGCGCCGGCCCCGGCGGCCCACAGGGCCAGGGCTTCGATTTCGGCTCGGTGTTCGGCGACATTTTCGACGAGATGTTCGGTGGTGGCGGGCGTGGCCGCGGCGGTCGCGCCGACACGCGGGGCCAGGACCTGCGCTTCAATCTCGAGATCACGCTCGAACAGGCCTATGGCGGTACCGAAGCGACCGTGCGGGTGCCCAGCTCGGTATCGTGCGAGGTCTGCCACGGCAGCGGTGCCGAGGCCGGCTCCAAGCCGCAGCAGTGCCCGACCTGCCAGGGACGCGGTCGTCTCCGGGCCCAGCAGGGCTTCTTTACCGTCGAGCGGACCTGCCACACGTGTCACGGTGCCGGCCAGATCATCGACAAGCCGTGCCGGACCTGCAGCGGCCAGGGTCGCATCCGCCGCGACAAGACCTTGAAGGTCAACATTCCGGCCGGCGTCGAGGATGGCACACGCATCCGCCTCTCCGGCGAAGGCGAGGCCGGCGCACGCGGCGGACCGGCGGGCGATCTCTACGTGTTTCTCTCCGTGCGCCGGCACCAGCTGTTCGAGCGCGAGGGCGCCGACGTCCATTGCCGCGTGCCGATCTCGATGGTGCAGGCGACGCTGGGCGGCAACATCGAGGTGCCGACGCTCGACGGCAAGATGGCGCGGATCAACATCCCGGCTGGTGCCCAGGGCGGCCACCAGTTCCGCCTGCGCGGCAAGGGCATGCCGATCGTCCGCTCGAGCCAGCGCGGCGACATGTACATCGAGATCAACGTCGAGACGCCGACCAACCTCACCTCCAAGCAGAAGGAACTCCTCAAGGAGTTCGAGAAGGCCGGCAAGACCAGCCCCGAGTCCGAGGGCTTCTTCAGCAAGGTGAAGGAAATGTTCGGCGGCTGACGCCGGCGAACTACGCCGCGACACCTTCCTTCAGCGGCTCGACCAGCACGCAGCGCACGAGGTGGCTGCCACCCATCTCGCGCAGTTCGGGCGGCCGGGCGACGCAACTCGCCTGGACGAACCCGCAACGCGGCGCGAAGCTGCAGCCGGTCGGCACCTCGGCGAGATCTGGCGGTGCGCCCGGAATTGCCTCGAGACGCTGGCCGCGCATGCCGTCATGCACCGTCGAGGCGAGCAGGCCCCGGCTGTAGGGATGGCGCGGGGCGTCGACCATCTGCTCGACCGGCGCCAGTTCGACGATCTTGCCGGCGTACATGACGCCGATGCGATCGGAGACCTCGACCGCGACGCCGATGTCGTGCGTGACGAAGATCACGCCGACATCGAGTTCGCGCTGCAGTTCCCTGATCAGGAGAAGGACCTGGATCTGGACAGTCGCGTCGAGCGCCGTCGTCGGCTCGTCGGCCAGCAGCAGGCTCGGATTGCACGACAGCGCCAGCGCTATCATGGCGCGCTGGCGCATGCCGCCCGACATCTCGTGCGGATAGGCCCTCAGCCGCTGCGCCGGCGAGGGAATACGGACCATCTCCAACAGGTCGCGGGCGCGGCTCCACGAGTCGGCCTCGCCCTTGCCGGTGTGACGGCGCACGGTCTCGGCGATCTGATGGCCGATGGTGAAGACGGGATCGAAGGCGGTCGCCGGTTCCTGGAAGATCATGGCGACCCGCTGGCCGCGCAGGTCCGACAGGGCGCTCCTGCCCATGGTCAGGATCTCGTCGCCTTCCAGCTTGATGCTGCCGGACCAGCGCGTGCGGCGCTCGGGATGGAGCCGCAGGATCGACCGCAGGGTCACGCTCTTGCCCGATCCCGACTCGCCCAGGATACCCAGCGTCTCGCCGCGGCGGACGTCGAAGCTGACGCCGTTGACGGCATTCACCGTGCGATCGGGCGTGACGAAAGTCACGTGAAGGTCGCGGACCTGCAGCAGATCGCTCATGACGTGGCCGCCTTCGAGTGGCCCGAGCCTGCGACCCGCATGTGGCAGGCGACAGCCTGCGCTCCGGTATCGGCAAGCGGCGGTTCAAAACGGGCGCAGACGTCCTCGGCGAAGGGACACCGGGTGCGAAAGCGGCAGCCCGACGGCGGGTCGATGGGATTGGGCGGATCGCCCTGGATGGGCGCTTCCTTGGTGCGGCGCCTGGGGTCCATCGACGGTCGCGCCGACAGGAGCGCACGCGTGTAGGGATGCTGCGGATTGCCGTAGATCGCCTCGACCGAGCCCAGTTCCACGATCTTGCCGAGATACATCACCAGGACGCGGTCGCTGAGATACTGCACGACGTTGAGGTCGTGGCTGATGAAGATGTAGGTGAGGCCGAGTTCGGTCTTGAGGTCGACCAGCATATTGAGGACCTGGGCCTCGACCGACTTGTCGAGCGCCGACACCGCCTCGTCGAGGATGACCAGCCGCGGCCGGAGCGCCAACGCGCGAGCGATGTTGACCCGCTGGCGCTGGCCGCCGGACAGTTCGTGCGGATAACGCTCGGCATAGTTGATCGGATCCAGGCCGACCTTGTCGAGGAGGTCACGCACGCGCGCCCGAGCCTCTGCCGCCGGCAGGCCGTGCGCCTTGGGCGCGAAGGCCAGCGTCTCGCCGATGGTGAGGCGGGGATTGAGCGAGGCATAGGAATCCTGGAACACCATCTGCACCTGGCGGCGCAGCTCGTTGACCGTGATGCCATGCGGCTCGTCGACCGGATCGCCGTCCAGCACCATCGTCCCTCTGTCCGGCTTGATGAGCCGGATCAACAGCCGCGCCACCGTCGACTTGCCGCAGCCCGATTCGCCCACCACGCCCAGCGTCTCGCCCTTGGCGACGGACAGCGAGAGATCGTCGACCGCGCGCACCACCTTGCCGGAGCGGCCGAGCAGCCCGCCCGGCACGGGAAAATGCTTGCGCAGGCCACTCGCCAGAAGCAGGGGCTGGGCCGGGCCGCCCCGATCCTCGAGAGGCAACAGGGAGTCCATGTCAGGCCTTCACGTCCATGGCGGCGCGCAGCCCGTCGCTCATCAGGTTGAAACAGATCGAGGTGATGAAGATCATCACGCCGGGCAGGGCGGCCAGTACCGGATTGACATAGATGGCCTGGCGCAGGGTATTCAGCATCAGGCCCCATTCGGGCTCCGGCGGCTTGACGCCAAGGCCGAGGAAGCTGAGGCCTGCCGCCAGGATGATGGCCACGCTGATCAGCGAGGTGGCGTAAACCAGGATTGGCCCCAGCACGTTGCCCAGCACATGGACGCGCACGATGGTGAGCGCGCTGGCGCCGCTGGCGCGCGCGGCATCGACGAAATCGAAACCGCGCACCTGGGTGGTCACGCTCTCCGACACCCGGCAGATCGGCGGGATGAAGACCAGGGTGAGCGACAGCAGGGTGTTCTCGGTACCGGCGCCCATGGCGCCCGAAAGGGAGATGGCAAGCAGCACCGAGGGGAAGGCGTAGAACACGTCCATGACGCGCATGATCGCCATGTTGACCTTGCCGCCGACGAAGCCCGCGGTGATACCGAGCATCCCGCCGACAAGCAGTGCGCAGACGACCGGCGTCACGCCCATGAACAGCGACAGGCGGCCGCCATAGATCAGCCGGGCGAACATGTCGCGTCCCAGTTCGTCGGTGCCCAGCAGGTGGTTGGGCGATCCCAGGGGATAGAGCCGGCGGAGCATCGAGGTCTTGTAGGGATCGGCCAGCCCCAGCAGCGGGGCGGCGACCGATGCCAGGACGACCAGCAGCAGAACCCCGACGCAGAGCAGGGTTACCGGATCGCGGCGCAGCCGGCGGCCGACGGATGGCCAGTAGCCACGCGACGCCGAGGCCGCGGTCGGCCGCACCAGGGCGGCGGCAATATCGACGGCGGGGCTCTGGACAGCCATCGTCGTCAGCCTCGCTTGATGCGTGGATCGACCATGGTCTGGATCACGTCCACGGTGAGGTTGAGCAGCATGAAGAAGCCGGCCAGCACCAGCGTCGTGCCCTGCAGGATCGGCAGGTCTCGGCGGAAGATGGCGCTGTTCAGCAGGAAGCCGGTGCCCGGCCAGGCGAATACCGTCTCGATCAGGATCGATCCGCCGATCAGGTTGCCGGCCTGCAGTCCCATCACGGCGAGGCAGGTCGGTGCGGCGTTCTTGAGCACATGGCGCAGAATCTGGTCGTCGCGCATGCCTTTGGCGTGCAGCGCGGTCACGAATTCCATGTTGAGCGTTTCCTTGACCGTGGACCGCACGGTCCGCGTGACGACGCCGAGCGGTATCACCGAGAGCGCGATCGTCGGCAGGATCATGTGCTTGAGATGCGGCCAGTCGAATCGCCAGCCGGTCGAGTTCTCCGGCCCGATCCCCATCGGCGGCAGGACGCCCATTTCGACCGAGAAGACGATCACCAGCACGATCGCCAGCCAGAAATGCGGCACGCTCACGCCCATCAGCGAGATCATCGTGACCAGCCGGTCGACGATCCGGGACTTGGCGTAGGCCGCCGAGGTGCCGAGGACGACGGCAAGCGAAAAGGCGAAAAGCGTGGCGGCGATGGCCAGGATGATGGTGTTGCCGAAGGCCGACGCCACTTCGGCGGCGACCGGCCGGCCGGTGCCGATGGAGGTGCCGAGATCGCCGGTCAGGGTCACGGCGAGCCAGCGGAAGTACTGGACGGGCAACGGTTTGTCGAAGCCGTAGTATTCCTTGAGCTTGTCGACGACTTCCTGCGGGGCGTCCGGCGGTACGATGGCCGAGATCGGGTCACCGGGCGCCAGATGCACCAGCGCAAAAACGAGCAGCGATACGCCGAAGGCAACCGGCACCAGGTAGAGCAGTCGTCGCAGCGCGTAGAGCAGCATGGCCGCCCGTCCCCCGTCGCTACTTCGCCATCTCGACGGTGGTGAGGTCCTGGAACCAGCTCTGGGCCTGCACGAAGCCCTTCACCTTGGGGCTCATGGCCCGCGGGTTGAGGTCGTGCGCGATATAGACCCAGTAGGCCTGGTCGACGATGTAGGTGTGAACATCGGCCAGCGCCTTGGTCTGGGCGGCACGGTCGAAGGTGGTGTGGGCCTTGTTGATCATCTCGTCGACCTTGGGGTCCTTCAGGATCCCCCAGTTGGCACCGGCCGGCGAAACGAAGCTCGAGTGATAGAGCCGCATGAAGGCCGAGTAGGGATCGACCGTGGCACGGCTGATGTTGATGCCGTTCACGCCCTTGGCCTTGGCGTCAGGACCGGTCGCCGGCTGGAAGGAAAAGCTGACCAGCGAGTTCCACTCCATGACCTCGAACTCGGTGTCGAAACCCACCGCGTTCAGATTCTCCTGGACGTACTCGTTCATCGGCAACGGCAGCATCTGGCCCGAGCCCGAGGTCGAGATGGCGATCTTGACCTTTGGCTTCCTGGTCGGGCCGTAGCCCGCTTCGGCCAACAGTTTCTTGGCTGCTGCAGGATCGTACTTGATGTCGAAGCCGGGCGAGCCGAACCAGGGATGGCCGGGATAGACCGCGCCTTTCGCCTCGATCATCAGGCCGCCCAGGAGCTTGTTGATGCCGGCGCGGTCGATGGCGAGGTTTGCCGCCTTGCGCACGCGGATGTCGGTCCACGGCGAGCCTTCGACCATGCTGGGCTGGTAGGCCCAGTTGTGCGGGTATTTGTTGGTCACGATGTTCATGCCGCCCTGGCGCAGGCGGGGGATGGCGTCAGGCGCGGGCACCTCGATCCAGTCGACCTGGCCGGCGAGCAGCGCCGCCGTGCGCGTGGCCGCCTCGGGCATCGGGAACAGCAGAACCTTGTCGAGCCTGGGAACGCGCGCCTTCTCCCAGTAATCGGCATTGCGCGAGAGCTCCAGGCGTTCGCGCGGCACGACGCGGTCGACCTTGAAGGGGCCGGTGCCGGACGGTTGCAGCGCCACCTTGTTCCAGTCCTTGCCGAGCTTCTCCCACTGCGCCGGGCTCGAATAGAAGATGTAGGACATGTCGTAGGGGAACAGTGAGTTGACGACGCGTGTGGTCAGCTCGACCGTGTGTTTGTCGACCGCCTTGTAGCCGACAAGCGTCGGGATGCGGGCGCGGGCTTGCGCCATTTGCTTGCGGTCGAACTGCGGAGACTTGTCGTTCAACACCTTGTCGAGATTCCAGATCACGGCTGCCGAGTCGAAGTCGGTGCCGTCATGGAACTTCACGCCCTCGCGCAGCTTGAAGACCCACTTGGTGGGCTCGCCCTCGACCGGCGCCCACGACAACGCGAGGCCGGGACGAATGTCGGCGATGGTGTCGGCCTTGGAGAGGTCCCAGTTCACCAGCGCGTCGTAGATCGTGTAGCCGGCAAACCTGAAGCCTTCGAAACCCTGGTCGGGCTGGCCTGTGGTCTGGGGAATGTCGGCGGCTGTCATGCCGATGCGCAGAGTGCCTTGTGAAAGGGCAGGCATTGCGGTCGCTGCAAGGACACCGAAGCCGGCGGCGGCCACTCGAAGGCGCTTCAACATTCACTGCTCCTCAGTTCGGCGCTTCCCAACGGAGCGCGCTCGCCTTCCCGTCATGCAAGCCGCAAGCCAATGCCGTGCAAACGAGTGCGAACGACGCGGCATGTCGATTGCATGTTCAACCGGGTGGAGGGTTTGCATGACGTCGTCGAAGAAGCCGCCAACGCTCGAGGAATTTCGCGCACACGCTGCGCTGACGGGCCTGACCTTGACCGAGGAGGACATCGATCATCTTCACAAAGGCTATGTCGGATTGCTCTCGCTGATGGAACGCATCCCCGCTCGTTGGGCCTGGGCCGCCGAACCGCCGCACGTCTTTCGCGCCGACGAATAGATTGGCCATGACCGACCTCACGACCCTCGGCATCGCCGAGGCAGGACGCCTCATGGCATCGGGCGAACTCACTTCGGCAGCCCTCACCGAGGCATTTCTCGCGCGCATCGCGGCCGTCGACCACAAGATTGCGAGTTACATCACCGTCACCGGTGATCTCGCACGAACCGCCGCGCAACAGGCGGACACGGAGATGAAGGGCGGCTTCCGTCGCGGACCACTGCATGGCATCCCGATCGCGCTGAAGGATATCTACGAGACTGCCGGCGTGAAGACGACGGGCCATTCGCACCTGCGTGTCGACCATGTGCCTGCGGTCGATGCCGAAACGGTGACGCGTCTCAAGAAGGGCGGCGCCGTCATTCTCGGCAAGCTCGCCACCCACGAATTCGCCAACGGCGCGATGACGCCCGACCAGCCGTTTCCGGCGGCGCGCAATCCCTGGAATACGGCCTATCAGCCCGGCGGATCCTCGAGCGGCTCTGGCGCCGCCATTGCCGGCGCGCTCTGCATGGGCGCCATGGGCTCGGACACCGGTGGATCGATCCGCAATCCGGCGGGGTTCTGCGGCACGGTCGGCGTCAAGCCGACCTACGGCCTGGTCAGCCGTTGCGGCATCTATCCGCTGTCGTTCAGCCTCGACACCGCAGGGCCGCTCACCTGGACTGTCGAGGACTCCGCGCTGATGCTCGACGTCCTGGCCGGCCATGACCCCAACGACCAGGCATCGGCGCGCGCACCGAAGGTCGACTACGGCGCCGCCGTGCATCGTCCCATCAAAGGCATGCGCATCGCGCTGGCGCGGAGCTGGTACGAGAGCGACATCGCAAGCGTGACGCCCGAGATGAAGCGGGGCATCGACGAGGCGGTGCGCGTGCTGCGGGACCAGGGCGCGATCGTCGAAGACGCGGTCCTGCCCGACATCCGCGACTATCACATCTGCGGTCGCGTCATCATCACCGCCGAGGCGCATGCGATCCATCGCCGCGACGTCATCGAGCGGCCGGAGAAGTTCGGTTACACAACGCGGCGCCGTTTCCAGCTCGGCGCTTTCCTGACGGCCGAGCAGTATCTCTCCGCGCTACGATTCCGGCGCAAGCTGCAGCAGGACACGCGTGCCGCCATGCGCGGCTACGACCTGGTGATGACGGCGAACCAATGGGGGGCGCCGGAGCCGTTCGGTGAACCGCAGCAGATCTTCCATTTCCTCGGCAAGCCATCGCTCTCCATGCCGTTCAACGTCACCGGCCAGCCGGCGATGACGGTGTGCTGCGGCTTCGGCAGCGACGGCGTCCCGCTGGCTTTCCAGCTCGCCGGCCGGCCCTTCGACGAAGCCGGCGTCTTTGCCGCCGGCGCCGCCTACGAACGCGCGACGCCGTGGCGCACGCGACGACCCGAGCTTTGACCGCCGGGAGAACACCATGAACGACCGCGGCGACACGCTGTCACGCCGTTCGATTCCGGCTGGCGCCGGAACCTGACGACGATCGGGTTTGAGCCCCGCCGTCATCCCGCCATTTCAGCAGCCGATCTTCCTCGCCACCTCGATGATCGAATTGCCGACGGCATCCCACTCGCCCTCGGCCTTGAGGTCGCGCTTCTGGCCCGGGCCGTGCTCGGTCGGCCGGTGCACGAAGCCCGTGGACAGGCCGCATTTCTGCGCCGCCGCCAGGTCGGCGTTGTGGGCGGCCACCAGCATCACCTGGTGGGGCTTCAGGTACATGCTGTCGACCACGCCGAGATAGGCTTCGGGATCGGGCTTGTAGTGGTGGAAGGTCTCGCCCGAGAAGCAGTGATCCCACGGAATGCCGCCGTTCTTGGCCATGTTGATGAGCAGTGCCACGTTGCCGTTGCTGAGGGTGGCCACGACATACTTCTTCTTCATCATGCCGATGCCCTCGACCGAATCGGGCCATGGCCGGAGCTTGTGCCAGAGGTGGGTGAATTCCCACGCACCCTCTTGGCCCGGATGCTTCAGGCCGCGCTTCTCGAGCAGCATCTCGAACGCTTCCTTGTGCAGGTCGTCGATGCGGGTCCAGGGCAGCTCCTTCTTGCGCACGCGCGCCATCTGCGGCTGGTAGAGGCCACGCCAGTCGTCGGCGAAGCTTTTCCAGTCTGTTTCCAGCCCGTATTTCCTGCCGAGGCCGGGCAGATCCTCGATCAGGCTGCCGCGCCAGTCGACCACGGTGCCGAATACGTCGAAAATGCAAACCTTAAGATTGGCGAGATCCTTGGACATTGGGTAGCTTCCTCACATGGTTTGGAAGCACGATAGAGTGAGCGGCGCCGACGGCAAGCCAAGATGCGGCTGGGTTTCGGACGATCCGCTCTATCAGACGTATCACGACACGGAATGGGGACGGCCGCTCCGTGACGACCGCGCCCTGTTCGAACTGCTGACGCTAGAAGGCTGCCAGGCGGGGCTTTCCTGGATCACCGTGCTGCGCAAGCGCGAGCACTACCGCAAGGTCTACGACGGCTTCGATCCGGCGAAGATCGTCCGCTACACGCCGGCCAAGCTGGCGAAGCTGCTGGCCGACCCCGGCATAATCCGCCACAAGGGCAAGATCGAGGCGAGCGTCACCAACGCCCGTGCCTATCTCGAGTTGGTGGAACGCGAGGGCTCGTTCTCGACGTTCCTGTGGGGCTTCGTCGGTGGCAAGCCGAGGCGAAACCGGCCGCGCAGCCTGAAGGACGTGCCGGCGAAGACGCCGGAGAGCGATGCGCTGTCCAAGGCGCTCGCCGAGCAGGGCTTCAAGTTCGTCGGCTCGACCATCTGTTACGCGTTCATGCAAGCCTCGGGCATGGTCGACGACCATGTCGCGGGCTGCCATTGCGCCAAGGAGTAAGTTTTGACCAAGCGTGTTTTCATCGCGGCGCTGGGCACCGAAACCAACCAGTTCGTGCCCTTCCCGACCGGACGCCGCTCGTACGAGGAATACGGTGTGTGGCGCGGCGACGCCACGAAGCACGAGCCGACCAGCTTCACCGCGCCGCTGCATGTCTGGCGCAAGGCGGCCGAGGCGCGCGGTTGGACCGTGATCGAGGGCTTGGCCACCTTTGCCGCCCCGTCCGGCACTACCATGCGCAAGGTCTACGAGGATTTCCGCGACGAGATCCTGGCCGGCGTGAAGGCGGCACTCCCGCTCGATGCGGTGATCATCAACGTGCACGGCGCCATGGTGGCCGACGGCTACGACGACTGCGAAGGCGATCTCCTGTCCAGGGTGCGCGCCATCGTCGGACCGAAGGTGGCGATCGGCGCCGAGTTCGACCTGCACTGCCACCTGAGCGCCCTGATGCTGGACAGCGCCGACGTGCTGGTCGGCTACAAAGAATACCCGCACACTGACGCGATGGAACGCGCCGCCGAACTGTTCGCCATCATCGCCGCCGCGGTCGATGGCAAGGTGAAGCCCGTGATGGCGCGCTACGACTGCCGCATGATCGCGCAGTACCGCACCTCGGTGCCGCCGATCAACGAGTTCGTCGCCCGCATGAAGTCGCTCGAAGGCAAGGACGGCATCTTGTCGGTGTCGCTCAGCCACGGTTTCTCGTTTGCCGATGTCGAGGACGTTGGCACCCGCACCCTCGTAGTTGCCGACGGCGACAGGACCAAGGCGGAAAAGCTCGCGAAACAACTCGGCCAGGAGCTGTGGGACAACCGCGAACGCTACGCCACCAGGTACCTCACCATCACCGAGGCGATGGACCGTGCCGCTTCGCACAACACCAACTCACGGGGGCAGGGCCCGCTGGTGCTGGCCGACCGCGCCGACAACCCCGGCTCCGGCGCGCCCGGCGATTCGACCTTCATGCTGAAGGCCTTGGTAGAGCGCGAGATCGGCCCGGCCTTGTTCGGCGTGATGTGGGATCCCGCCGCCTTTCGCATCGCCGAGGAGGCGGGCGAAGGTGCTCGCCTGCGCATGCGACTGGGCGGCAAGTCGGGTGCGGTGAGCGGCGATCCGATCGACCTCGACGTCACGGTCAAGAAGATCGCCCGCGGCGTGCGCCAGCCCTATGGGCCGGTGATGGTGCCACTCGGCGACATGGCGCTGCTCTCCTCGGAGCATGTCGACATCGCGATCTGCACGCTCCGCACTCAGACCTTCCATGCCGACGCCTTCAAGGCGGTCGGCGCCGATCCGGCCGACTACCGCGTCGTGGTCGTGAAGTCGGCGCAGCATTTTTACAACGGCTTCGTGGGGCTGGCGAAGGAGATCCTCTACGTGGCCTCGCCGGGCGCCGCCGACCCCGACGTCACGCGCTGGCCCTACACCAAGCGCAAGACGCCGTTCTGGCCCAAGGTCGCCGACCCCTGGAAATAGCGGGCCCGGCCGCGCGGTGTCACACTAAATGGTGTCACACCAAGTTGAGACAAATGTTGTGACACAGGTTGAGCGCCCACCTGTGACATCGCGGGAATCCGACCCTGCGGCCCCGCCTCGGGCGGCCGCAGATGACCGTCAAAACAGCTCTCGGATGCGTTGCCCGCACCACGGCCCACCCACCTGCCGGACGATCTTCGGCGGGGATGGCCTTTTGCTTATCTGCTCACGGCTCAATCAAGGCCGCGGAGCGGCCCCTCATCCTCCAGGGATCGTACCCGGCGGGCGCGCCGGGCGGGGCATGGCCAGAGATTCGGATCGCCGGTCCTGGGACCAGCGATTTCAGCCCAATGTCAGGAGCTGGACGTCAAGACGGGAGCGACCGGATACTCGTTCCGACCGCGCGCCGCTCGCGCGGTCGGGTAGATCATCATTCCCATGTTTGGTCTCTCCGCAGGCACGAAAAAGCCCGCCGCGGCGGCTGCCGGGCGGGCTCACTTCTACGGTGCCGAGGAAGACGACCCTAGACTTTCCGCAACGTCAGCCCTTGGCGAAGGCAGGCTTCTCGACACCAATCATCGTGTCGTAGGCCTTGAGGATCGTCTCCTCCGGCGTGCTCGTAATGCCGCTGTCGTGGTAGATCGCCTTCAGCCACATCGCCATCTTGGTGTAGTCGCCACCCCCGATGAAACGCTCCGTTATCGTCTTGCGCAGCATCTCCTCGCCCTTGGCGACATAGGCCGCGTCGGGTTGGCCGCCCTCCGCCAGATGGCGGCACGCCCACTGGCCGTACATCAGCTCCGCTCTCACGAGTGATGGCGCCGACGAGGGCTTGGTCGTCAGCCCCGCCGCCTGGCAGAGCTGCAGGCCGAGCGCGGAACGGCGCGCCGCTAGGCAAAGCGGCAGCGAGAGTTCGAGCCCTTCACGCCGCAGGAGTTTTGCGCCGTCGGGTTCGAAGCGCTCGAATCGGTCCCATGCCTGCCAGCAGGCCTCGCTCGCCTGGGCAAACTCGGCCACTGACGGATCGCCATCGATCAGCCATTTGCACAGGCCGATCGTCACCCACCACTGGTAGGCGCGGAAGCATTCATCCGTGTCCTTACCGTCCACCGGCTCGGGATGGGCGATCATCCAATCCGCCAGCGCCTGCATCAATGGCAGCACCTGCTCGCGCAATCCCACCAGGTGAGCCTCGATCATTTCGTCCAGTCTGCTTGCCATATAGCCCGAGCGATTGAGCGGGCCAGTCTTTTCCGGCTCGAACTTCGATATGCGCGGCAAAAAGAGGTCCAGAAAGGATTTCCGACGTTTCTCAGGATCGAATATTCTCGACATCAGGGCCTCCACTGCAATGGAACGACGGCCCGCTCGCCGCCCACAATCTGTTCAATCACGCCGTTGCGGGCGCTGCCAGACCCGACCGTGACGATGGTCAGGTTCCTGTTCTCCAGGTTCTCCAACGCGCGGGCGCCTATCTCATTCGACAGACGCCCACCCTCCATGGCCACTCTGATGCTGTTAGTGGCATGTTTCCGCGCTTGCTCTAACGAAGCGTGCGTCTGATGCGCCCGGCTGCCCGGACCGATCGACGTATCCGAGCCGCGCCACTTGGAATCCCAGAAGTGGACCTCGCCGCTGCGGTCGACCGAGATCACGTCCGGTCCCCGCTCGCCCGCCTTGCGGCCGAACTCCACCACCGTGTGGTCCGGGAAATGCCGGGCGATGTCGTTCGCCAGCCCGTACTCGCCGCGCAGGCCCTTGCGATGGCTTTCGTTGTCGGGCTGGTAGTCCCGCCCCGCCGCCGGCTCGCCGACCCGCGGGTCGAGCCTGACGCCGGCTGCCGTATCGATGCCGTCGGCGCCGGTGTACTCATCGCGGTCGATTCGACGGCTTCTCTCGGCCAGCCAGTTGCCCAGCGGCTCAGCGGCTGTCGCGTGACCTGCTGTATCGGGCGCCGGCTGCACGCCTGGCGGCGGAGGCGAAGGTGGTGGCCGCCGCCCCCAGCCCATCTTGTCGATCAGGGTCGGCAGCCCCGGCACCGTTGGCTGATTGTGTCCGAGGCCGGGCGTCGGCCGTTGGGCCGGGGTCGCGGGTGCGCGCGGCGGCGGCGCGCCTCGTCCGCTCCCGCCGCCACTGCCGCCCTGAACGCGGATGATGTTGGGATCGTTTGCGAAGGGTGGTATCGGCCCGTCGTCTGTTGGTTCGGTGTCCGGTGCAGGCCCCTCTGCTGGACCGACACCAGGCCCCAATGAGTCCACCGACCGCTGGACGATCCCGTCGAGATCGGCACCGAGCGGCGGGCGGCCTTCGATGGCCTCGAAGCTGTCCAGACTGTCGCGCGCCCGCGCGCGGGCCTCGCGCGCGGTGGCGCTGTCGAGGTCGATGTCCTTGGCCTGGAGCACGCGGTCGAGGCCGATCAGCGTGTGGGACCAGCGCGCCTGTGAAGGGTCGGTTCGGCCCTCGGCCTCCGCCTGCTGGACCACGGCCAGGCGGCCAAAATTCCGGTCGTCGAGCTGCAGCCGGTGGCGGTCGAGGTCGATACCGGCGAAGGCCCATGACTCATACACCGCCTGCCGGTCGAGCCGGTCGTGGATCTCCGGATCGGTCTCGACCCGGCCCGACACGGCGGCACGGTTCAATCCCTCCCACTGGTCCGGCGCCAGCCAGTCGCGCACCTCGGAGGGCAGCATCACCAGCGGGGCCTCGGGATTCCGGTTCAGCCAATCCAGCGCAGCCACGCCGGCGGTGGCCTGTTGCCGCCGCCACTGCCGCTCGGCGCGGCGCTGGGCGAAGGCGGCCACTTGGGCAATGCCGGCGCGCACCTCGTCGCTCGCATCCTCGGGCGTCAACTCGGCGGCGCGTTCCGCGAATACGTCGGCGCCGGGCGGTCCCGCCGGCTCGATCGGGATGCCCGCCATATCGCGATCGACGTCGCGGTAGACGGCGGCCTCGCGGGCCTGGACGAAGCGGCGGTCGATTGCGGCCTGGCGCTCGGGATCGATGACCGGGCGGGCGTGGTCGTAGAGAGCCGATGCGCCGTCGAGATCGTTCTGATTGATCGCGGTCTGGACGGCACCGGCATAGAGGTCGGAGAGGCCGCTTCGGACACGCATATCGGTCACAGTTGAATCCCAACCGCGACGCTCGCCCTGGTAGCGCAGCTCCTCGACCGCAGCCTGGCCGAGTCGACGCAGATACGCCGGGTCCTGCCACGCCGTCGCCGCGTCCTGGTTCAGGCCGGCGATGCGCTCGGCGACGCTCTGGTCATCGACCTCGACCGTGGCGCGTTGCGCCAGCCGGCCCAGCGTGCCGGCCGCCCAGTCGAGGCGGGTCTCGATCAGGGCTTCGAGGATGCTGCGCTGACGCGGCCCGATGGCCTGGGCCAGCGTGCGCTCCTTCAGCCCGCCCAGCGCCGGCATCGCCCCGGCGATGGCTTCGAGCGCCGCCTCGCCGCGCTGGGCCGAGACCCCGGTTTCGGGATCGTGCAGCAGGCCGCGCACGTGGCCTGCAAACTCGCTGTCGAGCTGGCGCGCGAACATCTCGTCGACGCGGATCGTGTGGTCATCTATTGGCCACGGCTCCTCCGCCGACTGTGCCACTGGCACGGTCGGATAGATCATCGTTCCCATGTTTGGTGTCTCCGCAGGCACGAAAAAGCCCGCCGCGGCGACTGCCGGGCGGGCCATTAAGTGGCGATTTCAGTCAGACGGACGAAACCAAATCACTCCATCCAGATCGGTCGAATGTCGGGCTTCTCGAAGTCTTCCAGCGGCATGTACTCGTGCTGGTAGGACCTGAGTCCATCCAGAGCCTGCAGTCGAATCGGTCGAAGGTACCCGAGGTTCTTCTTATCCAAACGAGCGACCTCAATCGCACGAATGAGAGCCGTAAAGACCGGATTAAAGGCATCGGCGAGGTTCGACGCCGACCGAACTATTCCGACACTTCTGTCGCCCAGATCGAACTCACTCCAGAGTTTGGGAGAGGCAGGAACGCCGCGAAGTATGCGCCTGCATTCCTCGAGCTCTTCAACAAGTGCGTCGAATGCTTCACCAGGAACAGTGCGCCTGTAGAGACGATCAGTCACCAGAGCGAGCGAGTGGTCGGCCGACTTTGACTTGTGCCGGCCAATCAGCTCGAAGAAGGCCGCGATCTCCCTTGGGGTTCCGATCTGCTTGAGAAGCATCCCCGCTGATATTCCGACGTCGGTCATCGCACAGTCTCCACAAACCTGATGTGCTCGCTCCTGAGCAAACCGTTCGACTTCTCGATGATCTTTCTTGCGATGTCATCGAGCTGCTCGAAAGAAGCATTCTGTCCACGAATGTCGATCTTGATATTCTGCTGCATGCCTGACGGCAGATGCCGAGAGCGTTCCAGTACTTGCCAGACGACGTTGTTTACCAAACCATTTGGGTTGGTATTGACATCATAGTTCTTCACCTCGAACGATGCGCTACGTCTGTCGGCCGACACCCCGTCGGGGCGGATCGAGCCAGCCGTCGTCGAGCTCACCTCTTTGCCGTCCTTGAAGGCGACTTGGGGAGCAAAGTCCGGCCGTCGATCCGCCTCGTCGTCAAGTTCGCTCTGCCGCCAACTCGGACGTTGACCGGGTGGGAACAGCGGCATCTGCGGGCCGGGCGGCGGTCGCTTGTCGTCCTCGACCGGCTCCGGCGGGTTGTTGTGCCCTTTGCCCGGCGGGTCGCCCGGCGGGCGGGCCATCTCGCTGCCGCCGAACGTGCCGCTCGCGCCGGGCCGGTTGGTCGTGTCGCCTATCTCCTTGCCCG
>Ga0082335_1000563_pt1 | contig 90980 bp, 62 predicted proteins | sample Subgrocontami58m_FD_72375 | JGI IMG/M metagenome (GOLD analysis project Ga0082335, IMG submission 72375) | Subsurface groundwater microbial communities from S. Glens Falls, New York, USA - GMW37 contaminated, 5.8 m (SPADES assembly) (version 2) ...
CCGGGGGCGGGGTGCAGTTGCGGGCCGGCGGGGGTGGGGGAGACGAAATATGGGGGGGGAGGGGGGGGGGGGGGGGGGGGGGGGGGGGGTTTTGGGGGGGGGGGACGAGCGAAGGTTGGAGGGACGAGAGAGGAGAGGGGTGCTTCGTTCGTTGAACGCGCTGTTCCCCAACTCTCCTCACTCCGCACTCCACTCGTCCCCCCGCACCAAACCCCCGCACCCCGCACTCGTCCCTCCTACCGCCCCTTGAACAGCGCCTTCCGGAACGTCTCCACGCCATCCGCCCGCAGCCGGATCAGGTACACGCCCGTCGGCACGGCACGGCCTGAATCATCCGTGCCGTCCCACGAGAGGCGCGGATCGCAGCCGGAGTTGCTTCCCTCGCTCGCGCGGCCGTAACGGCCGGTCGCGAACGTCGTGGCCGAGGGGAAGGCGGGTCCCGGAATGACCGAGCGCACGAGGTTGCCGCGCAAGTCGAGCACCTGCAACTCGACGGCCGACGGCGAGCGCAGGTCAAACCAGATGCACGTCGCACTGACGCGGGCGTTCGGGAACGGATTGGGGAAGTTCTGGAACAGGATGGTCGCCGGCGGCACCGACGGGTCGAGCACCACGAACGACGCCGCACTTTGCGCGCGTGCCGAGTCGCCAGCGGCTGTCCACGCCAGCAAGGTCCATCGGTACGACGTGCTCGCGTCGAGGTCGGCGGGGAGCACGAAACTCGTCGTGTCGGTTTGGTGGACCTGGATGGTGACTCCGCGCGGGTCGATGACGCGGAGCTCGTACTGCCAGCGGCCGGCCGAGGGATCGATGCGAGCGGAAGACCAGGTGAACGTCGGTCGTTTCGAGTAGACGACAGAGCCGGATAGCATGCCTGGCGCAATCAGCGTCAACCAGCGGGCGGTGGCTCTCGGGCCGCTGACGGCCGAATTCACCTGCTGGCCCGACGCCGTGGTGATGACCCCGCGCCAATAGACCGTGCTATTCTCCGGGAGGAGTCGGCGCGGCGCAATCGTGTGACTCGTACCCGCTGCCGATACGGTGCTGTCGACCACCAACCCCGAGGCGAATCCCGGATTTGTCGCCACCTGGAGCGTGAACCGCAACGGGAAATCGCCCAGCTGGAAGTCGGTGCCGACGATGGTGAATGCGGGAATCCCGTCGCGCAGCGGATTGTCGGTCGGCCCGATCACCGACACGCTGCGCTGCGCGGCGACGGGAAGGCTCCACGCCAGTGCGCCTGCGGTGAGCAGCGCGAACCACCAGCGACCCGTGCGGCCGCCAGGCGCCGTGCTGCACGCGGCCGCTTTCGGCGAACGACCCTGCACCGCGGGCGTCACGAGACCGGCGTACCCTCCGGCGCGTCCTCGTCGACCGGCAGTCCGGTCATGCGCACGCTGACCAGCGACGACACGCCGGGCTCCTGCATGGTCACGCCGTACACGGCGTCGGCCGCCTCGGTCGTGGTGCGCGGATTGTGCGTGATGACGATGAACTGGGTGTTCACCTTGAACTCGTTCAGCATCTTCACGAAGCGTCCCACGTTCTGGTCGTCGAGCGGCGCGTCCACTTCATCGAGCAGGCAGAAGGGGCTCGGTTTGGTGAGGAAGATGCCGAAGAGGAGGGAGAGCGCCACCAGCGCGCGCTCGCCGCTGGAGAGCAGGTGGATGCGCTGCGTGCGCTTGCCGCGCGGCGACGCGTGGATCTCGATGTCGCAGTCGAGCGGCAGGTCGGGGTTCTCGAGCCGCAGGTCGCACTCGCCGCCGCCAAAGAGCGTCATGAAGATCCGGCGGAAGTGCTCGCGCACCTCGGCGAAGGTCGTGAGGAACATCTCGCGCGCCGTCGTGTCGATCTCGCGGATGGCCTGCTGCAGCGCCTTCTGTGCGTCCGACAGGTCGGCGCGCTGTGTCGTGAGGAACTCGAGGCGCTTGGCCGTCTCGTCATGCTCCTCGATGGCGAGTTCGTTGACGGGACCGAGCGCCTCGAGCTGCGCGCGCAGCTGCTCGGCTTCGGCGCGCAGCGCCTCGTCGTCGATGTCGAGCGCCGCGTAGTCGGCGAGCAGCTCCTCGAGCGGCCGGCGCCACTCGGCCTCCAGCCGCTCGCGAATGGCGGCACGCTTGCCGCCGAGCTCCGTGTGGCGCAGCTCGGCCTGATGGAGGGCCTCGGCGACCGCCGTGACCTCGCGGCGCGTGGCGTCGAGATCGTGCTCGGCGCCGCCGAGCGCGGCGTCCGCCGCGCGCACGGCGGCCTCGGCCTCCTCGAGCGCCTGCTCCGCCGACGCGAGCGACTGGGTGCGACCGGCGAGGTCGTCGCGCCAGGCGGTCATCTGCCGCGCGAGTTCATCGTCGGCGGCGTCGATGGCGGCGAGCTCCTGCGTGAGCGCGTCGAGCCGCGCCGCGGCGCCGGCCTGCTCGAATGCGAGGCGCTCTTCGCGCTCCGTGGCCACCTGACGGCGCGCCTCGGCCTGCGCGTGCGACACCTGCGCGGCGGCGCGGGTCTCCCGCGCGGCATCCTGGCGCGCCTCGGCCACGCCGAGCGCCTCGCGCGCCTCGATGGCGCGCTGCTCGGCAGCGGCCAGCGCGTCGCCTTCCTGCTCGATGCGCGCCGCGCCCTCGGCCGCACGGGCCGACAGTTCCGCCTGGCGCGCCGCGAGCCGCTGTGCCAGCGCCTCGGCGTCGGTGAGGTCGCGCTGCAGGCGCTGGACCGTGCGCTCGCGTTCGTCGCAGAACGCGGCGGCGCGCTGCGCTTCCTGCTGCGCCACGCCGTCGGCCTGCGCGGCCGCGGTGGCGGCGCCCTCGGCCGCCAGCACCTCGGCGTGCACGCGCTGCAGCGCGGCGAGCGCCGCGTCACGCCGCGCGCCGATGGTCTGCAGGTCGGCGCGCAGCTGGAAGAGCTCCGCCCGGCGCCGCAGGGGGCCGGCGCCGCTGCCGGTGCCGGGCAGCCAGACCGCGCCGCGCGCATCGACGAATGCGGTGCCGTCGTCCATGCTGTGCACCTTGCCGAGCAGTGCGCGCACCCACGCGCGCACCGGGCCTTCGGACTGCACGCGCCCGGCCAGTTCCTCCGCGTCGGTCGCCTCGTCGGCCACGGCCAGAGCGTCGAGGGGAAGCAGGAGCAGCGCGCCCGGCGTGGAGCGCGCATGCCACTGGCGCACGGCATCGGCGACGGCGCGATCGCGCACGACGACGGCATGCACGGTGGCGCCGAGGAAGCGCTCGACAAGCGCGGCGGCGGCCGCATCGGCGCCGATGAAGTCGGAGAGCGGCCCCAGCACCGCGCCCTCGCCAAACTGGTCACGCTCGCGCAGCAGGCGAGCCGCAGCCGGAGCGAGCCCCACGCGCTCGCGCTCGAGTCCTTCGAGGGCGCTCAGCTTGCCCTGCAGCCCGGTGTGCTCCTCCTCGACGCGGCGCAGATCGGCGCGCGCCGATGCTTCCTGTTCGCCGAAGCCGCGGGCCTGCGCGCGCGCCGCCTCCAGCGCGCCGGTCGCCTGACCGGCGGCGCCCTGCGCCACGGCGAGGGCGTCCGCCGCAACGGCGTACTCGCGTTCCGCGAGACGCAGCTGTTCCGTGAGGCGCTCGCGCTCGCCGCCCAGCACGGCGGTGCGCTGCGCCACGTCGCCCGCCTCGCGCTCCGCGCCGTCGCGCTCCAGCTGGATGCGGTGGATGCGGTCGCGCACGTCGCGCACGGCCGCGTCCGCGGCGGACAACACGTCACGGGCGGCGGCCACGCCGCCGCGCATCTCCTCTTCAACGAGCACGGCGCGCTGCAGCGCCTCCGCCGCCGCGCGCACGTCGGCCTCGCATTTCGCCTCCTCGGCGCGCGCCGCATCCCACTCGCCGCGCAGGCGGTCGCCGAACGCGGCGCCCTCGCGGCGCTCCTGCTCGGCGCGCTCGCGCCGCTGGATCGCGTTCTGGTGGCGCTCCTCGGCCACCGCGACCTCGCGCTGGAGCAGCTGCTGCGACTCGCGCAGCTGCATCGCCACGCGCGTGCGCTCCTGCCGGCCCATATCCGCGGCGGCACGGGCGGCATGCGCCGCGTCACGAGCCTGCTCCGCCGACCGCACGCGGTGCTCGCCCTCGGGGGCGCGCTCACGCAGCCCGCGCAGTTCCTCCTCGAGGCGCGTCAACTCGTCCATCCACGACGCCATCTCGCGCTCGGCGAGCGTGAGCTCCACCGATCGCCGCCGCTTCATCACCTCCGTGTGGCGCTCCGCCTTCTTGCGCTGCCGCGCGAGCGACCGCACCTGGCTTCCCACTTCGTTGATCAGGTCGTCGAGCCGCGCGAGGTCGCCGCTCGTCTCCTCGAGGCGGCGCTCCGTGGACCGGCGGCGATCGCGGTAGAGGCCCACCCCCGCCGCCTCCTCGAACAGCTCGCGCCGGTCATCCGGGCGGTCACTGAGGAGCGCGTCGATCATCTTGCTCTCGATCACCACACCCACGTCGGCGGCCAGCCCCGTGCCGCGCAGCAGGTCGTGGATGTCGCGGAGGCGGCACGGCGTGCGGTTCAGCAGGTACTCGCTCTCGCCCGAGCGCGACAGGCGGCGCGTGATCACCACCTCGCGGTACGCAATCGGGAGCACGCCCTCCTCGTTGGAGAAGTGCAGCGAGACCTCGGCGATGTTGACCGGCTTGCGCGCCGACGAGCCCTGGAAGATCACCTCTTCCATCTTGGCGCCGCGCAGCAGACGCGCGCGCTGCTCGCCGAGCACCCAGCGGACGGCATCGGACACGTTGGACTTGCCGCACCCGTTGGGGCCGACGATCGCCGTCACGCCGGCGTCGAACGACAGGTCCGTGGGATCCGCAAACGACTTGAAGCCGTGCAGCTCGAGTCTGGTCAATCGCACTTAGAACGTTCTCCCGGTTCGGTACGCCAGCTGCGGTGTGAGCCCGGCGGCGCGGAGCTCCGCGTCGAGAGGCACGGCCGCAGCGGCCGTTTCAAAGGCGCCCGTGAAGAGGCGCACGCTTCCATCGTCCTGCACCAACGCATACGCCGGCACGCCGCGGACGGCCAGCGCCGCCACACGTTCGGCCGCCGCACGGCGCGGCACGTCCGATTCCAGCAGCAGCGCCAACGGCACTCGCACCACCGCGCCGGCGCCGGCCCGCAGTACGTCCTCATCCCGCAGGGCGGCGAGCAGCGAGTCCGCCCCCGTGCGATCACGCCACGCGCCGGCGATCACCCGATGCCAGCGCGCACCGTCGGCGCCCAGCAGGACCGGCGACACCGTGAGGTCGGCCAACTGAATTCCGCGTTCTCGAAGCCACAAATTTGCACCCGCGGCGGTGTTTGTCGCCACAAGCTCGACCGCGAATTGTGCGGCGGCGGCGCTGTCGAGGGGATTGACAGGATCGGGCACGCGCACTGTGTCGGCGGCCATCGCGACGGGACGCGCGGCCGGCGGCGGCGCCCCGACAAGCGACCGCGCGCTCGCTGGCTGGCCCGTTGGGCGGGACGAGTTCCTCCAGCGTGCGACGCCCGCCACGGCGAGAAGCGCTCCGGCGGCGACGGCGAGCATCCACCGACCGCGCCTTCGGGGACCACGTGTCGTCGGTGCTCCCGCCGATGGCGCGCCCCGCGACGGTGCGCCCTGTGCGCGGACGGCGTGAGGCGTCGCGACGGGCACGCGTTCACCCGCCTGCGCGATCACGCGCCACTCCAAGGGAATGTCTGCGTCGCCCACCGACACGACGCCGTCCGTCTGGCGCACGAGCGCGTCGAGCGCCGGCGTCCCCGCGCGCGCCACGATCAGGAGCAGGGCGCCCGCCTCGGCGAAGCCGGCCGCGAGGCGGCTCCAGCGATCGCTGTGGAGCATCTCGTCGGGGAGCGTCGGTTCGTTGCCGCGCGGCAGGATGAACAGCGACGGCGTCCCGTCGGCCGCCGGCTGCGCGATGTCGTTCAGCGACACCCCGCGGAGGAAGCTGTCGATGATGCCCGGTGCATCCGCGGCGTCGGCGAGCGCGCCGAACACCGACGGGGCCCCCACAAGGTCGGCCACCGCCACGCGGCGGTCGCCAGCGATGGCGCGGGCGGCGCCAAGGGCCACGCGTGCGCTCGCCTCGGCGTCACGGCCGACCACGACGGCTGACGACAGGCCGGCCAGCTGCGACGCGAGACGCCGGCCTTCCTCTTCCCAGGGATGCGGGGCCGGCGCAGGCGGACGCCGGCGGCCAATCACGGGCTCGCCTCAAAGACCCAGTAGGGAATGCCGCTGCGGCGCCCGGCTTCCTCGGCGGCCTCCCGCGTGGCGAAGGGGCCGGCGACCACGCGATACACGGTGGTGCCGTCGCGCTCGGTCGATTGCACGCGCGCGGTGGATCCGTCCACGCGCACGGCGGCGGCCATGGAGCGCGCCCGGCTCTCCGACAGCACGGCCGCGAAGCTCAGCATCCAGCCGTGGCTCCGCGATTCCGCGCGGGCCGCGGGCGGCGGCACCGGGTTGAGCGCGGCGGCGACCGGCTCGGGAATCACGTCGGCCGCCGGCTCGGCCGCCAGCGAGTCGGCGCCGACGGAATCGGCGTACGCGTCCTCGAACTTCACGGGTTCGTCCAGCGCGGCGGAGCGCGGGCGGAATCCGTTCCAGCGCACGAGCGCCCACACGTCCTTGGCGCCGGTGAGGAGGCGGGAGCGTTCGCGTTTCGACTCCGCGTCCACGATCACCAGCGCATCTCCCTCGGCGAGGGCGATCGAGCCATCCGGGGCAACCAGCGGCAGGTCGGCACGCCACGCGGTGGCCAACGTGGCGATGACGCGGTGCGTGCCGATGGCGATGACATACGTCGAGTCGCCGCCCGCCGACTGGGCCAGCAGATACTGGCCGTCGGGATCCATCCGCAGGGCGGTGGGCGCACCGGGGAGGGTGATCCGGTCGCGCACCGCGGCATCGTAGCGGTCCACGACGTACAGCGTCGCACTGTTCCGCACGGCCACGTACAGCCGGTCGCCGCTCGGCGTGGGCGCGACGGCGCGCACGGCATCGCTGAAGGTGACGGTGAGCGATCGCTCGAGGTCGCGTGTGCGCAGCCCCTCGAGGTGGTCGCCGGTGGCGAAGTAGATGCGGTCCCCGACGGTCGTGGAGATCACCATGTCAGCCCCCGCGATGGTGGTGCTGTCGGTGAACTTCGTCTCGGGCGGCTGCAGCCGGCGGATGGTGACGCGCCCGTCGCTGGCATCGCTCAGGATGAGGAGCGCGCCATCCGGCAGCGGTAGCAGGGTGCGCACCGGCGTGGGCGGACGAAAGCGCCAGGTGGCGCTGCTGGTGAGCCGCACGATTTCGCCGGTGGGCGCCACGCCGAAGACGGCGTAGCCGTTCGCCGAGGCGATGGCGCGCAGCCGCTCCGTGGTGGCCGGCGTGACGCGCCCGACCCGCAGGTCGACGCGCACGGGGATGCGCGCCGCATCGAGCACGACGAGGATGCCCTGCTGCGCGTCGAACGCCAGCGCGTCGCTGACGGCGGGGACGCGCTGCGAGGAGCTCCAGACGGTGCTGTCGCGCAGCCAGCGGTACGCGCGTGCCGTGCCGCCGTCGCGGGGAAAGCGCAGCAGGACCGCGTCCGGCCCCGACATGCCCGCCGATTCGCCGCCGCTGCTGATGCCCGCGTCCGGCGTCTTCGCGCAGGCGGACAGCAGGAGGACGGCGGCGAGGAGGGAGGGGCGGAGCATCAGCGTAATTTGCTGGAGTGGGAGCGGCAATGAAAGGCGATTGAGGATCTGGACTCAGGTTTGCGAATGAGGATTGCGATTCCGGATAACGATTGGCGATGGCCCGCCATCGCTGCGGAGCCATCGCCAATCGAAATCATGAATCGCAATCCTGAATCGCAATCCTAGGTCCAAATCCTCAATCTAGAAGGACGGTCCCACCGTCCAGAACCAGTACCCCTTCTTCGACGCCGCGTCGAGCGGGTACGACTTGTCGATGCGCAGGATGGCGAAGTTGAACAGGTTGATGCGGAAGCCGTAGCCGTAGCTGCGCAGCGGGTACCGTTGCGTGGCCCAGTCGTAGTTGTCCGGCCGGGACATCGACAGCTTCTGCCCCTTGTTCCACGCCACGCCCGCGTCGGCGAAGATCAGGCCGTCCACCGGAATGAACTGGATCAGCTTCCGCTTGATCTTGAACGGCCGGATCACGGGGAAGCGGAGTTCGACGTTGCCGAACGCCACGCGGCTGCCGATCAACTGGCTCGCGGAGCACTCGCCGGTGCCGCCGGGCACTGTCTCGCAGACGCTCGAGTAGTAATTCTCGCGGTCGTACCCGCGCATGAGGTCGGCGCGCCCGATGTACTTCGGGAACTCGGCCTCGCCGCTCCCCACCGAGATGTCCGTCTGCAGCCGCGTTGCCAGTGTGAGGTAGCTGAACAGGATCGCGTCATAGCGCCGGTAGTCGGCGCTGTAGTTGGTCCAGCTCAGGTTGCCGCCGGCGTGCTCGAGCCCGAACCGGTAGCGCTGGCCAAAGATGGGACCGGTGTAGCCGTTGATCGTGTTGTCGTGCACGAACGCGACATACGGCGCCACGAAGTTGAGCGAGCCGTAGTTGACGATGCTGTCGAGGTAAACCTGCGTGGTGTACCCGTACGCGTAGTCCACGCCGTAGCTCACGAACATCAGCGAGCGGTCGATGTTGTTCAGGCTCAGGCCGTACTCGAACCGCTTGAACCGGTTCAGCGGATAGATGCCGGCGAGGGACACCGACCGCTGGATGTAGCGCCCGATCTGCTGCTCCTGCACGGCCTGCGTGGGGCTGACGGGCGTCAACGCGGAGCCGGCCAGGAAGAAGTACGGCTGCTGCTGGATCGCCACCTGGTACTGGAACCGGCGGGCGAGCGACAGGTACGCGGCGTACAGCTGCGCCTCTTCCACCCGTCCATTGATGCTGCCGGCCAGCATCAGGCGCTTGTTGCCCACCAGGTCGGAGAGGACGATCGCCGTCCCGCCGTACACCCCGCGGCCATAGCTGTCCTGCGCGTAGCCCACCTGCGGGCGCGCGATGTACTCCGGGCGCAGCGATCCCGGGTAGCGGCCCTCGGTAAACTTGGAGGTATCGGGGAGCGCGTAGGTGGAGTTCTCGAGCAGCGATGCGACGCTCACCCCCGCCCCGGCGGCGCCCACGCGCTCCGGCAGGCGATCAGTTGGCCGCAGGCCGCCCTCGCCGCGATAGACCGACTGCCGCCGCGGATCGCGGCTGGCGCCCGCGGTGGTCCGCGCGGTCGCGAGCACGGAATCGCGCCCAGCGGCCGCCCGCGAGACGATGGCGCTGACGTTGGCCTCTGCGGCGGCGCGATCGCGCGCGCGCTGCTGCGCGGCCGAATCCGGCGCGACCAGCGACGGCGCGGCGGCGACGACCGCCGATTCGCGATACGCCTCGCGCCTGAACTGGCGCGGGTTGGTCACCTGCCAGACGGTGTACCCGTTGTTCTCGCTGTACACGAACGCCAGGCGGTCCGGGCCATGCGCCCACGTGAGCGCCGGGCTGTTCTCGGTCACCGACTGGACGCCGCCCACGAGCCGCGTGATCTGGTAGTGCTGCTGGTCGGCCAGGTCGAAGAGGAAGACCTGCGGGATGCCCTCGCGATCGCTGATGAACGCCACCGATTTGCCGTCGGGCGCCCACTGCGGGTTGAGGTTCTTGCCCGCCTGCCCGGGGAGCACCTCGGTCGTGCCCGTTTCGAGGTCGAGCACGCTGATGCGCCACGAGCCGTACTTCATGATGTCCAGCTGCGTCTGCGGGCCGCGCTCGCTGACGAAGGCCACCTTCCGGCCGTCCGGCGACCAGGTTGGCATCAGGTCGCCGTAGAGGTCGTTGGTCAGCTTGCGCAGGTTGCGGCCATCGGCGTCAATGACGTAGAGGTCGGAAACGCCGCCGCTGAGTCCGCTGAACACGATCTGTCGCCCGTCGGGCGACCAGGACGGTCCCACCATGGCGTCGAGCGACGTGACGAGCCGACGCACGACGTCGCGCTTCTTCACGTCGGCGACATACAGCACGTCCTTGCCGCCGCTCTGCGCCGTGAACGCCAGGTAGCGTCCGTCGCGCGAGAACGCGCTCTGCGAATAGGCGTAGCGCAGCTCCTCATACTCCGGATTGAGCGTGCTCTTGGTGAGCCGCTTCAGCCGCTTGCCCGTCTGTGCGTCCGCGAGGTAGAGATCGAGAAACACCTCGGCCTTGACGAGGCTGCCCGTGGAGATGTACGCGATGTACTTGCCGTCGTTCGACAGCGCCGGCGCCACGTAGACCGGGATCACGCCGCCCGTCTTGCGCTCGGTGAGCAGCGAGGTGGCGATGCGGCGGGGCCGGTCGAGCTTCTCCACCTGCGGCAGGTACTGCGCCTGCATCGCGTCCTTCCACTCCGCGCCCAGCTCCTCGACGGAGAGGCCGGTGTGGCGCTTGATGGCGCGCTCGTGCCCCAGCGTCGGCGTGGACTGCATGATCTCGCCGACGATCTCGTCGCCCCAGCGCGCGCCGACGTAGCGCCAGAACGACTCCCCGTACCGGTACGGGAAGAACTGGTCGGGGCGCCGGTCGAGGTCCTCGATGGTCGGGAACTTGCCGCTGAGGGCGGCGTCGCGGATGACGCCGTCGGTGGCCGGATGGACCGGGCCGACGGAGAGATACTCCGCCATTCCCTCGATGAACCAGAGCGGGGGCATGCGCTGCTGCAGCGTCTCGAGCCCCTGGCCCGCCTTGCCGCGGGCGAACATGTCGTACTGGAACTGGTGCACCATTTCGTGCGTGAGCACGTGCTCCGCCTCGCCGAGATTGCCGGTGAGGAAGAACATGTTGCGCTGGCGCAGCGCGTCGGTGACGCCGCCCGTCCCCTCGCCGAGGTCGCCGAAGACGTTGTTCTGCGCAAAGGCGCCGCGCGACGCGAACATGATGATCGGCTTCCGTTCCTTGAACTGGTAGCCCATCAGCTTCGTCAGCCGGGCGTACGACCGCTCGGCGAGACTGCCGGCAATGCGCGCGACCAGCGCCTCTTCCGGGTAGTAGTGGATGTCGAAGTGCTCGGTCTTCAGGACCTTCCAGTTGAAGTGCTGGAACTGGACCTGGTTCTGCCCGAAATAGCCCTGGGCGGCCAGCGGTTGCGCCACGCACAGGCACAAACACAGGGACAGCAGGCGGACCCTCGACATCGACGCTCCCGGCTTAGGACGTGATGGTGACCGCGGGGGCGTCGCCCCACAGCCGCTCGATCTGGTAGTACGACCGCATGGACGGGTGGAACACGTGCACCACAAAATCGACGAAGTCCACCAGGACCCAGCGCCCGGTTTCCGCTCCCTCGACGGAAAACGCCTTCAGCCCCGCCCGTTCCATGCCGTCCAACAGGTGCTGCGCGACGCTGCGCACATGCGTGTCCGACGTGCCCGAGGCGACGATGAAGTAGTCGGCCATGTCGGTCACGCCGTGCAGGTCGAGCATCACCACATCCTGGGCCTTGTTGTCAACGCAGAGCGACGCGGCGCGCCGCGCGTGGTCGGCAACCTGGGCTGGCGAACTGGCGGGGGACATCACTGAAGACAACACCGGGTGGGAGGAAAAGTTCCAGGCGAGAATACGACTGAAGAAGACAGAATAAGACAGAGTACGGCGGCGCGATATCCCCGGGATGTGACGGTGCTCACCGGCGCGCCATCAGGACGCATCCTCTGCGGGGCGCGCGCGCGCCGGGTGAAGGCCGCCGCCCAGCCACCCGCACGCAAGACGGGGAGCGCGCCAAGGCCCGCCCCCCGTCTGTTGTCTCTCTGTTGTCTTTCCGTGGTCTCTCTGTTGTCTCTCTTAGCCTTTGATCACCCAGACTTTGATCTCCGGCTTCACGTCCGCGTGCAGCTTGATGCCGACCTTGTACACGCCGAGCGCCTTGATGGGCTCGGGAAGGTCGATCTGCCGCTTCTCGACGTGCACGCCCTGCGCCTCGAGCTGCGCGACGATGTCGCCCGACGTCACCGACCCGAACAACTTGCCTTCCTCGCCCACGCGGGCGGCGAAGGTCAGGGAGATCGGCTCGATCTTGGCCGCAAACTCCTCGGCCGCCGTGCGGCGCGCGTTCTCCGCCGCCTCGAGCGTGGCCTTCTCCTGGGCGATGCGCTTCTTGTTGCCCGGCGTCGCCTCGTAGGCGATGCCGCGCGGCAGCAGGAAGTTGCGCGCGTAGCCCGCCGACACCTTCACGATGTCACCCGGATGCCCGAGCTTTTCCACCGCTTCTCGCAAAATGACTTCCATCGGAAACCCCTGAACGTTCAGGTTGACGGGCGCTGGCGGCGACGCCAGTCGAGCCAGGTGTCGCCCAAGCCGAGCCCCACGAAGATCACGCCAGCCGCGCCGGCAAAGAGCACCGACACGCTGACCAGTACGACCGTCATCACCCGCCCGGGCGCCAGCAGGAACAGCGCCACACCGGCTCCGCGGAGCGCGTACAGCGCGCCGAAGAACACCAGCAGGTTGGCCCCGAGGTCCTTTGCGGGACCAAGGCCGGGAACCACGAGGAGCGCCAGTCCGCCCACCAGTCCCCATATGAACTGGTCATTGAACCGGAACTCCCGCCAGCGCGCGAGTGGTGCGCCGATGCGGGCGCGCCCCACGCGGTGATACAGCGCCCAGGCGAGCCCGAGCGCGGCCAACGTTTCCAGCGCCAGCAGAGCCGGGAAGAGCGCGGGCGACCGCTCGGCGGTGCGCCGGACCATCACGCGCTGCTCCTCCAGCGTCTTCTCGAACCAGACGGCCGATTCCGCATTGGCCGTTCGGAAGTCCTGCCAGTCCTTCGTCGCCAGCCGAGCCTGCCAGTCCGCGTCGAATGCGTCGGCGCGGCGCTGGGCCTCGCCGGCCACCACCTGATGCACGCGCCCCGGACCACCCGGCACCGCGAACGACATCGTCCCACCGATCACCAGGGCCACGCCGACCGTTGCCAGCGCCCGGGAGAGAAACGACCGCTCGGGCCAGAGCATCGCCCACGCGGCGAATGCGACAGCCACCAGCACTCCCCACCCGCGCGCGAGCAAGGCGTAATCGCTTTGCCCCGCCCCCGCCGCGATGATCCAGGCGGCAAAGGCCACCCAGAGCACCGCAAGGAAAGGACGTCCCCCGGACTTCCACCCCGCAAGCGCACAGGCGGCGATCGCGGGGACCAGCATCAGTGCCGTTTCCGCCACCGGGAAGATGACCGAGAACGGCGGCATCGCCGGCAACAGCAGCAGCAGCGCGAGTCCGCCGACGACGCGCCGCCACCCGCGCTCTCTGGGAACTGCAGGCGGCAGGGGCTCGACGACGGCGTCGCTCACGCGGGTGTCACCTTACGGCGTCTGTCCGCGGGTGTACGGCAACAGCGCCAGGTAGCGCGCCTTCTTGATCGCGCTCGCCAGCTGCCGCTGATGCCGCGCGCACGTCCCGCTCAGGCGGCTCGGCAGGATCTTGCCGTTGTCGGTGACGAAGCGCGACAGGAACCGCTCGTCCTTGTAGTCCACGTGGCGGATGCGGAGCTCATCCATGGGGCAGCTCTTTCTCTGGCGGCGCATTATTCGTCGTCCTCGTCGTCGTCGTCACGGGCCCGCTTGGCGGCGAGCTGTTCTTCGGTCATCGGCGGGGCGCCGAGCTCATGCTCATGGATCGAGATGAGGTAGCGGACCACGGCGTCGTCGAGCTTGAGCGAGCGCTCGAACTCGGGGAGCACCTTGCCGTCGGCCTTGAAGCGCGCGACGACATAGTACCCCGTCTCGCGCTTGCCGATCTTGTAGGCGAGCTGGCGACGTCCCCAGTGGTTGAGCGCAATTTCGCCGTCGGCGCTGAGGAGCGCGTGGTGCTTGGCGATCTTGTCGTTGATGGCGGCGTCTTCAAGCGTCGAGTCGAAGACGTACACCGCCTCGTATTCACGAGTCACGGATGGCAATCCTCCTTTGGTCGTTCGCGCCTCCCGCGGGTTGCCGACGCAGGAGGAGGCAAGGCGGCCGGAATGACCGCGTTGTGTTCAGCCTTTAATCATAGTCACGGCAAGGACTTGGGTCAACTGGCCCAGCTGCTCCCGGGTGCGATTCGCCCGCGCTGGCCTCACACGGCCATCGCCGCGCGGCTATTGTTGAACTCCCATGGCCTCCACGCTCTCGCTCGGCGACACCGTCGTCCTCTCCAACGATCAGGTCGCCGCTGACCTCGCCGAGGAAGTGGTCATCCTCGGCATGCAGGAGGGCGCCTACTTCAGTGTGTCCGCGGTCGCGGCCCGCATCTGGGTGCTGCTGCAGACGCCGCGCCGCCTCGACGACGTCGTGGCGATCCTGACGTCGGAATACGATGTCGCAGCCGCGCAGTGCGCCGAGGAAGTGCTGGCCTTCGTCGGGGAGCTCGCGGAACGCGGGCTCGTGGTGCGAGATGCAGCGTCGGCTCCGTAGGCTCTCCTCGCTTTCATCCAGCGAGCGCGTGCTGGCGCTCCGCGCGCTGGCGACGCTGACGGTGGTTCGGCTCATGCTCTGGGTGCTTCCGTTTCGCGCGGTGCGGGGGGTGGTGGACCGCTGGGCCGGCCAAGCTATGGCGGCGCGAGACGACCCGGACTTCGCGCGGGCCGTCCGCCGCGCCGTCGACCGCGCGGCGCGTACGCTGCCAGGGAGCGATTGCCTGCCGCGGGCGCTCACCGCCGAGGTCATGCTGCGGCGCGCCGGCCAGCCGGCGCAGGTTTCCATCGGCGTGGCCTCCGACGGGCGGCTGCTCAGCGCGCACGCGTGGGTCGAGAGCGCGGGCGTGCTGGTCACGGGAGACAGCGCCGATCTCCACCAGTTCCACACGCTGGCCGTCTTTGGGTCGGCTGCGCGCGCCCGTGAGGGGAGATGACGTACACGGTCAACGACTACATCGACATGATCGCCGACGTGCGCCGCACGGGCGCCTATGTTCGCGCCCTGCGGAAGATGGTTACGCCGGAGTCGGTCGTGCTCGATCTTGGCGCGGGCTTCGGCTACTTCGCGGTGCTCGCGGCCACGCTTGGGGCGCGTCGCGCCTATGCGATCGAAACGAATGACGCCATTGGCCTCGGACCGGCGCTGGCACGCGCCAACGGCGTGGCCGATCGCGTCTCGTTCTTCCAGGGCGACTCACGGCAGGTGGTGCTCGACGAGCGTGCCAACCTGCTGGTCGAGGACGTGCGCGGCATCCTGCCGCTGCACGCCGAGCGCATCACGCTGCTGTGCGACGCGCGCGAACGCCTGCTGACCGCCGATGCGCGAGCGGTGGCGCGCCGCGATCACCTCTGGGCCGCGCCGGCGCGACACGCGTCGTCATTGCAGCGGAGCCTCGAGACGACCGGCGCCGACACCTACGGCGTGGACCTGCGCGGACTGCGCAGTCACGTCGTTGACGATGCGCGCCGCCGCCGGCCCGCGCCGGACGAGCTGCTGCTGCCGGGTGCATCGCTTGGCGTGGTGGACCTGCTGACCGTCACCGATCCCCGCTTCGAGGGCACGGCGCGCTGGACGTCGCCGACGGCGGCCACCGTCGACGGGTTCGTGCTCTGGTTCGACGCCGAACTAGCCGAGGGCGAGTGGTTTTCGACGCGGCCGGGACCGGAACAGACGATTCACGGATGCCTGTCCCTGCCGCTGCGCGCGCCACTGCAGGTTCCGGCGGGCGCGGAGCTCGCGTTGCGATTCTGCGGCGTACCGGTGAGCCGCGAGTACACGTGGACGTGGGAGTGCACCGTCTCCGGTTCGAGTGAGCCGAGCGTTCAGACGCCGCGTCAATCCTCGTTTGGAGGGCTCGCGCTCACGCCGGCGCGCCTCGCCGCGATGTCCGAACTCCACCAGCCGTCGCTGGGCCTCGAGGGGTTCCGCCTGCGGGCCGCCATCGCCCTGCTGGAGGCGCAGCGGACGTCTGGTGAGGTGGCCGCCGCGATGGCGTCGCAACCATCGCTCGGGTTCGGGTCCGTGCCGGACGCCTTTGACTGGCTTCAGCGGGTGCTGCCGGGGCTGGAGTCAGGCACAGCCAAACCGTTGTAGCGCTGGGTCTCACGGATTGACTAGTACGGTGACAGTGAGTACTATTAAGACAGATAACATACCGTTAGAGTGACTCGTAAGTTCGATTGCTCGTCGCTCTGTTCGATGGTAGACTGAGATGAGCAACTACCGAGGGTGGGAGGAGTTATGAAGCACTCCAACGATGAACGGAGCAGCGCCTCCGCAGCCGACGTCCGCACGAGTGCCAAGCCGGGCGCCCTGCAGTCGTGGGAGCGTCCCCGCCTCGTCCGCGTCGGATCGGTGGCGCAGGTGACGGCGAAGGTGGACGCTGTCGGCCGAAGCGACGGAGGGACCGGCACGATGAAGCGGACCTGATCGACGGCCGCTTCCACGATCACCAGCAAGGGAAGTCGCTGTCGTTCTGACGTCGCCGAACCGAGAGGGAAGTGAATGCTGGCCTTTGGCGCGTTGATCGACCTGTCGCTCGCGCCGCTGGACCCTGACCTGATAACGCGCCTTCGGCAATCGCTTCCTGCGATTCCCGGGCGCGTTTCGATTGCGGGAATGGACGAGGCGGCGACGGTGCATCTGGCCGACGCACGCAGCGTACCCTTCGACGCCGAGCTTCCCCTGATCACGGGCGAGCTCGTGATCGCGGGAACAATACGCCTCGACGCGCGCGATGCCCTGCAGGCCGCGCTCGCACCCGCCTCCGCGGCGGCGCTGAATGACGCGTCGGACGCGCGGCTCGTGGCACTTGCCTATCGCCAGTGGGGCGACCGGTTTGCCGAGCGACTGCTCGGCGACTACGCCATCGTCGTCTGGGACCGGGCGACGCGTCGGCTCGTGTGCGCGCGCGATCCGCACGGCAACCGCCAGCTCTTCTGGGGACGCGTCGGCTCGTTGCTTGCGGTGGGGAGCGGGGTCGACGTGGTGCGAAGTCTCCCCGGGCTCTCCAGCGAGCTCTTCGACCCCGCGGTGCGCGGCTTCCTGCGGCACGGCTGGGTGGAGGAGGCCGAGCGGACGGTGTTCCGCGACGTGCGCCGCGTGCCGGCGGCCCATACGCTGGTGCTCGACGATACGTCGGGGACAGCGCTGCGACGCCACTGGGAGTTCCCGGTGCCCACACCGATTCGCTACCGCCAGGACGACGATTACGTGACGCATTTCGTCGAGGTGCTGCACGCATGCGTGCGCGACCGGATGCGCACCTCGTCTGCGGCGATCCTGCTGAGCGGCGGCATGGACTCCACCATGCTGGCGGTTGCCGCGCGCCGGGCCGCGCCCGCCGTGCCGCTCTCGGCATTCACGCTCAGCTACCCGACGCTGGCGCCAAGCGCGGACGACACGCTGTCGGTGGACGTGGCGGCGCGGCTCGGGCTTTCGCACCGGGTGCTCGATGTCGATCACACGCGGGCGCTGAGCTATCTGGGCGACCTCGACGCGCTGCCATCGCAGCCGTTGGACGAGGCGGAGCTCGCGCTCTCGCGCGAGAGCCTCGCGTCCGTTGCCGCGGCCGCACCTCTCGTGATCTACGGAGAGGACGGGGATTGGCTGATGCAGGCGCCGACGCTGCTGGCGCAATTGCGCGCGCAGCCGTTCGCCGAGGTCGCGGGTTCGTGGGCCAACTACTGGTGGAGCACCGGCCGCCGTCCGTGGGTCGGGCTCGAATGGCGCAGCCGTCTGGGCCGCTGGCTGGGTTCCCCTTCGGTTGATCGCACACCGTGGATGCGCGCCGTGCGAGCCGCCGAGAACGCGGCACCACGGCGATCACCGGAGCACCCGTTGCGTCCTCGCACCGTGCGGGCGCTCTCGGCCCCGATCTGGGACGTCGTGTACGAGGCGATGTCACCCGCAACCACGCTCGCGCCGGTGCTGCACACGCTGCCGCTGGTGGATCCGCGCCTGCTGGCGTTTGTCTTCGCCATTCCGCCGGTGCCCTGGTGCCAGGACAAGCAGCTCTTCCGCTCGGCGATGCGCGGCGCGCTGCCTCCGGCGGTGCTCACGCGCCCGAAGACACCGCTCGGCGGCTTCATGGAGGCCCGGGTGGCGCAATGGCGCGCCGCGGGCGGCGCCGCCACGCCTATTTCCGATCGTGTGGCGCCGTGGGTGGACGTGGATGCGGTGCGGCGCGCGCTCCGGGCCGGGACGGCATCCGAGGTGGTGGATGCGTGGCGCGTGCTCCAAGTGGACCGCTGGCTCGAGCGTGAGGAGAGGCGTCGTGCCTGAATACGCACTCTACGGGCTGGTGGTGCGATGCAACCGCGCCCTCGACGATCTCGATGCCGCGCCCGCCGGCGCGCCGGTGGACGTGGAGATCACGCTCGGCGGTCCCCGCCACGATCCCACGCGGTGGAACGACGCGTCGCCGCACTACCGCTGGCCGGACGCGCCGGGGACGCCGCCGTCGGTGGAGGTGCGGCGAGACGCGGGGCGGGGGTTCTGGTTTCGATACGACGACGGCACGGAGTTCCTGCTCGATCGTGACGCGACGGTGATCGAGGCCTCGTGGGCCGACGCCTCCACTCTCGAGGACACGGCGACGTACCTGCTGGGGCCGGTGCTGGGCTTCGCGCTGCGATTGCGCGGCGTGCTGGCGTTCCACGCGAGCGCCGTTCTCATCGATGGGTGCGCTGTCCTGCTCGTCGGCCCCAGCGGCGCCGGGAAGTCGACGACGGCGGCCGCGTTCGCGACGGCGGGCGTGCCGGTGCTGGCGGACGACGTCGTGGCCGTCCGCGTGATTGACGGTGAAGCCCTGGCGTACCCGTCGTACCGGCTGCTGCGGCTCTGGGACGAGAGCGAGCGGATTCTCTTCGGGACCTCGGGCCAGCTGCCCCTGCTCACGCCCACGTGGGACAAGCGGGCGCTCCCGCTCGGTCATGCACACCCGTTTCACGAGGTGCCGGCGCCGCTGGGCGATCTGTTCCTGCTTGCGCCGCGGTCGGAGGATCCGCGCGCGCCGCACGTCGAACCGCTGCGACGGGGCGAGGCCTTCATGCAGCTGCTGGCGAACACATACGCGAACTACCTGCTCGACGACGCGATGCGTGGCGACGAGATGCGGGCGCTGGACGCCGTGCTGCGCGGCCGGCGCATCCAGCGACTGGTGCCGCACGCCGATCCGGCGCGCCTCGACGCGCTTGTGGCGTGCGTGCGCGCGTCGGTGGCCGACGCGGCGCGGCGCTGAGCGTACCGCGTCGCGCGTTTCGATACCATCTTTGCCAGATGACCGACGTGCCCCGGCCTGACGTGGCCTTCGTGCTCGCGGCGCTCCGTCGCGATGCCGGCGCGACGCGCGCGCAGCGCGACGCGGCGACGCGGGTGGACGATTGGCCAGCGGTGACGCGCCTGGCGCTCGCGCACGACGTCGGGTGGTGGGTGGAGCGCGCCATGCCGTCCGGCGCCGTCACTGAGCATGCGCGCGCGCCGCTGCGTGAAATGGTGCGCACCGTGGCAGTGTCCGCGCTCTCCGGAGCGCGCCAGGCCGTCGAGCTGAGCGGCGTCCTCGCCGCCGCCGGCGTGCGGGCGGTCGCGTACAAGGGACCGGCACTCGCGGCCGACGTGCACGGTGATGTCGGCGCGCGGTGGTTTACGGATCTGGACTTCCTGATCGCCGAGGCGGATCGAGACCGGGCCGTGCGGGCGCTGCGCACCGCGGGATATGCGTCGCCCGCCGGTCTGAGCGATCGGGCGGAGCGCGTCTACTCTCGCTGGGAAGGCGTGGCCCATCTCGCACGTGGCGATGCCCAGCCGGTGGAGCTGCACTGGCGCTGCCAGGCGCCGCGATACGGCGGCCCGCAGGATCCGGCCGACGTGGTGGCGCGCGCGCGACCGTGCGCGCTCGGGGGTGGATCGGTGCTGGTGCCGGCGCCGGACGACCTGGGCGTTCTGCTGGCGCTGCATGGCGTGAAACACGCGTGGAGCTCGCTCATGTGGGTGGCCGATTTCGTGGCGTCGGCAAGCCGGCCGGAATTCGACTGGGCCGCCTTCACGTCGCGCGGCGACGCGTGGGGCGTCGCCCGCGCGCTGCGCTACGCCATGCTGGTGGGTCATGAGCTCGCGGCGCTCGCGCCGCCGCCGGAGCTGCTGGCCGCCGCGCGCGCCGACGGGGGCGCCGCGCGGCTCGCGCACGCGGTGACGGCACGGCTCACGCTCGCGCGCGAGGTCCCCGACCTCGGGGCGGAATCAACGCCGCGCTACGACCTGCAGTGGCTGGATGGGGTGTGGGCGCAGGCGCGTTACCTCGCCCTGGCGGCGGCGCTGCCGACTCCGCGAGAGCGCGCGGTGGCGCCGCTCCCCGACGCGCTGCTGCCGCTGGCGTACCCGGTGCGCGCGTGGCGGCTGCTGCGGCACGCGTGGGACCGGCGCACGTGATCGGGACGCTGCGGCACTTCGTTCGCGCCCTCTGGGGCGAGCATCGGCCGACGATGCTCGTGGTGGGCGCCGTGTCGCTGGCGCTGATGCTCACGGAAGGGGTGGGGCTGCTGCTGCTCGTCCCCATGCTCGGCCTTGTCGGCGTGCGGCTGGGCGACGGCGCCACGGATCGCATCGCCGGCGCGATGGAGTCGGGGCTCCGCGCCGCCGGCGTGGCGCCGACACTCGTGGGCGTGCTCGCGGCGGTCGTCGCCGTGGTCGTCGCGCGCGCGTTGCTGCAGCTGGTGCTGGCGCGCGCGCATGCGCGCCTCGAGGCGCAGGTGGTGGGACGCTTGCGCGAGCGGCTGTTCGGCGCCGTGGTGCAACTGCCCTGGGCGCGCTTTGCCGGCGAGCGGCCGGCGGCGCTGGTGCACGCCCTGGGGCCGCGGGTGGATGAGGTGCACAGCGCGCTGCTCATGTTGCTGGACGCGATGTCGCTGACCGCCGCCGTGCTCGCTGCGGTCGTGGTGGCCCTGGCCGTGTCGCCCGCACTCACCGGCGTCGTCGCGCTGGTCGGCGCGGCACTGTTCCTCGCAGCGCGTGCGCTGCGCGCTCCGGGTCGGGCGGAGGGCGAACGGCTGCTCGCGGCGAGCAGCGCGTTGTTCGCACGGATCAGCGAGCTGATTGGCGCGATGAAGATGATCCACGCGCACGGCGCGGAGGAACGCGCATCGCGCGCCGTCGTCGACGACACCCACGCCTGGTCGGCGCTAACACAGGACGTCGCGCAGCGCCGTGCGATGGTGAGCCTCGTGCTCGCCGTGCTGGGCGTGACGATGCTCGCCGCGCTCGTCTGGGGAGCGGTGGCCGTGGCGCACGTGGCCCCGGCCACGCTGCTCCTGCTGCTGCTCGTCTATTCGCGACTGGTGCCGCAGCTCACCCAGTTGCAGTCACTGTGGAGCGAGATGGCGCAGTCGCTCGCATCGTACGACTCCCTCGCCGCGCTGCTCGCGCGGTGCGATGCGGCGCGCGACGGCGCGGGACGCGGTGACGCGCGGGGCGGAGTGGCGGCCGATGTGTCGGCCGGTGCGCCGCCCACGGCGCCTGGACTGGATCGCGGCGATGCGCGAGCCCCGTTCCTCGAGGTGCGCGACATCACCGTGCGCTATCCCACGAGCGACCAGCCCGTCCTGCGCGGCTTCTCAGCCACCTGTGCGCCCGGCGCATTGACGGTCGTGGTCGGCGAAACGGGCGCAGGCAAGACGACCCTGGGTGATGTCCTGCTCGGCCTCCTGACGCCGGAGTCGGGCGACGTGTTCGTGGATGGCGTGCCGCTCCGGACCCTGCCGCGCGACGCGTGGCGGGCGCGCGTGGGCTACCTCGCCCAGGAGCCGATGCTGTTTCACGGCACGATTCGCGAGAACCTGCTCTTTGCCCGGCCCGCCGCCACGGTCGCGCAGCTCGACGCCGCGCTCGCCGCCGCGGCGTGCGATTTCGTCGAGCGACTTCCGCAGCGCCTCGACGCGCCGGTGGGCGACCGCGGCGCGCTGCTCAGCGGCGGCGAGCGCCAGCGGCTGGCGCTCGCCCGTGCGCTGCTGCGCGAGCCCGACCTGCTGGTGCTCGACGAGGCGACGAGCGCCCTCGACGCCGAGACCGAGGCGCGCATCGTGCAGACGGTGCGGGCGCTGCGCGGGCGGTGCACGGTGGTGTTCTGCACGCACCGTGACTCAGTGCGGGCGGCGGCGGATGGGGTGATACGGCTCTGAGCACAACTGATTGAGGATCGGGAGCTCGGATTTGGATCTGGGATTGCGATTGAGGATCTCGATGGACGATTGGGCGCTGCGGCAGCTTGCCACGGCGCCCAATCGCATATCGCAATCGTTAATCGCAATCCCGGATCCAAATCCGAGCTCCTAATCCTCAGTCGTGGTTCCCCGCAGCCGGCTACACGTTGAACCTGAACAGCAGGACATCCCCGTCGTTCACGACGTACTCCTTGCCCTCGCTGCGCACGGCGCCGGCTTCCTTGGCGCCCTTCCACCCGCCGAGTTTCACGAAATCGTCGTAACTCGCCGTCTCGGCGCGAATGAAGCCGCGCTCGAAATCGGAGTGGATGACGCCGGCCGCTTGCGGCGCGGTATCGCCGCGATGAATGGTCCAGGCGCGCACTTCCTTCTCGCCGGCGGTGAAGTAGGTCTGCAGGCCGAGCAGGTGGTAGCCGGCGCGGATCAGCCGGTCGAGGCCGGCCGACTCGATGCCGAGGTGCGACAGGAACTCGGTACGCTCCTCGACGGGGAGCTCCGACAGTTCGGCCTCGATCTTGGCGGAGAAGGTGACGACCTCCGCCGGCTCGTGGTCGCGCTCGATGGCGGCGCGCAGGGCGGTCACGTGCGGCCCCTCGGCGCCGCTCAGCTCCGCGTCGGTGACATTCGCCGCGTACAGAATGGGCTTGAGCGTGAGCAGTTGCAGGGGCTGCAGCCACGCCCGCTCCTCCGCCGTCAGCGCCACGTGCCAGAGGGCGCGTCCCTCGGCGAGCGGCGCCATCGCCTTTTCCAGCGCGGCCGCCTCGACCGCGGCGGTCTTGTCGCCCGTCTTGGCGGTGCGCCGCGCCTTGTCGAGGCGCTTCTCCACCGACGACAGGTCGGCCAGCGCGAGCTCGAACTCGATGGTCTCGCGGTCGCGCACGGGATCCACCGCGCCGTCCACGTGCGTCACGTCGTGATCGTCGAAGCAGCGCACGACATGCACGATGGCGTCGGTCTCGCGGATGTTCGAGAGGAAGGCGTTGCCGCGCCCCTCGCCCTTCGACGCGCCGCGCACGAGCCCGGCGATGTCCACGAACTGCACCGCGGCGGGGAGCGTGCGGATGGGCTTGACGATCTCCGCCAACGCGTCGAGCCTGGCATCGGGCACGTCCACTACGCCGATGTTCGGATCAATGGTGCAGAATGGGTAGTTGGCTGCTGCCGCGCGCGCCGACGTGATGGCGTTGAAGAGCGACGACTTGCCGACGTTGGGGAGGCCTACGATTCCGAGCGAGAGCATGACCAGGGGGGAGCGGGAAACAAGAACGGACAGCGGTAAACGGTTCACCGTTGTCCGTATCCAGTTGGCCGGGTTGAGCGCCGACGGCGCAGCGCGCCACAGCGACAATGAAATGTAACCACCTGGGGCATTTTGGTACCACGTTTTGGCCCCTTGCCCGCAAGGTTGTGTCCATACGGAGGTGACCATGCAGGACTATCGAAAGCTGGACGTGTGGGTGAAGTCGCACGAACTCGCGCTGGACGTGCATCGCGTCACGGCGACGCGGGGCGGGGATGCGGACGGGCAGGCGAGCGCGGAAAACCCGGCGGGCGCCGAAGCCGCTGCGGACATTCGGGCCGAGGTGCGACGTGCGGCCGTGAGCGTTCCCGTCCGAATCGTGGTCGGATGCGAGGCGGAGACGGCCCCTGAATTCGCGCGGGCGATGCGCGACGCCTCTGCGGCGGTGGACGAGTTCGCCTACCGGCTGCGCTTTGCGCGCGACGCCGGAGTGCTCGAGGCGGTGCCGTACGCCAAGATGGAGGCGCGAGCCAACCAGCTGCGTGCGATGCTGGGCGCGCTCAATCGCACGGTGCGACTCAAGCTGGCGGCGGCAGGTCGTCCGGCGGGGAGTCGGGTCCCCGATCGCCAGGCGGCGACACAGGCGGCGACACAGGCGGCGACACAGGCGGCGACACAGGCGGCGACACAGGCGGCGACACAGGCGACGACACAGGCGGCGACACAGGCAGCGGTGGCTCGGGCGATGCCGGCCGTCCGGGATGACGATTCATCGCGGCCACGATCCCGTCCGCGATCCACGTCGTGATGCCGGCGCGCAACGCCGGCATCAGCGCCCGCACGACGACAGCCTCGTCCGACGTGAATCGGTCCAGCACGAAGTCACGCAGCACGGCGCCCGGCACCGGCGCGTCGGGACCAACGCCGATGCGGAGGCGGGCATACTCCATTTTGCCCAGCGCCTCCTCGACGCTGCGCAGCCCGTTGTGGCCGCCGGCCGATCCCTTGGCGCGGAACCGGAACGTGCCGAGCGGCAGGGCGACATCGTCCACGACCACCAGCAGGTCGTTGGCGACCGACCAGAAGGGGCGCTGCCGGTACGGCGCCAGCGCGTCGCCGCTCAGGTTCATGAACGTCTGTGGCTTGAGCAGGCGGACGCGGCGACCATCCACCTCGCCATCGGCGGCGCGGGCGTTTGGCGCCGCGCGCCACGGGGGGAAACGCCAAACGTCGGCCAGGTGGTCAATGACCCACCAGCCGACGTTGTGACGCGTGGCCTCGTATTCGGGACCCGGGTTGCCGAGGCCGACGACGAGCTTCACGGGAATGGACTCGACTAGGCCTTCTTCTCGGCCGCCTCGGCGTCCTCCTCCTCCTTCTTGCCCTTGCTGAGCACTTCCGGCTCGGCGACCGCAGCCGCCACCGCGGCATCCGTCGGCTCTGGCGCCTTCTCTTCCTTCGGCGCGGCGCACGTGCAGACCGTTGCGTCCTCGTCGTCCAGCACTTCGACGCCGTCCGGCACCTTGATGTCGCTCACGTGGATCGACTTGCCGATGGCGAGCGCGGTGATGTCCACTTCGATCCTGGCCGGGATCGCCATCGGATCGACGCGGATCTCGAAGTCGTGCATGATCTGGTCGATGATGCCGCCTTCCTTGACGCCGATGGAGGCGCCGACGAACGCGAGCGGCACGCTCACCGTGACCTTCTCACCGGCCACCAGTTCCTGGAAGTCGACGTGGAGGATTTCCTTGCGGAACGGGTGGCGCTGGATCTCGCGGATGAGGGCGTTGGACTTGGTGCCTTCAATGTCGACTTCAAAGACGGTGGTGCGGTACGCGACCTTCTCAAGCATCAGCTCGAACGCGTGCGTCTCGAGCGACAGCGCGCGCGGCTCGCGCGCGTGTCCATAGATGACGCCGGGGATGCGGCCCGCGGCGCGGAGCTTGCGGGCAACGCCCTTGCCGGTATCGGCGCGGCCGGCGGCGGAAATCGGAGTGGTGGCCATGATCGGATCCTGCTGGAGTACGTCTGCGCTACGTGGGTTCCCGGTAGGTCCGGCCCGGCGGCGCAGGGGAGAAACAGAGAGACAACAGACAAACAACAGAGAGACAACAGAGAGACAACAGACAAACTACGGCGAGGGGGTGGGGGACGGCCTCGGCTATTCGAAGAGCGAGCTTACCGATTGGTAGGCGTGGGTGCTGCGAATGGCCTTGGCGAGCAGCTCGCCGACCGAGAGGACATTGAGCGTGGGGAAGCGCCGCTCCTCGGGAATGCAGATCGTGTCGGTGACCGTCACTTCCTTCACCGGTGCGTCGCGGAGCCGCTCGACGGCCGGGCCGCTGAGCAGGGCGTGCGTGGCGCAGATGTAGATGTCGCGCGCGCCGAGCTTCTTGAGCGCGTTCGCCGATTCGGTGACGGTGCCGGCGGTGTCGATCATGTCGTCGGCGAGGAGGCAATCACGTCCCTCGACCTCGCCGACCACGTTGACGACCTCGGCGATGTTGGCCGCAGGCCGCCGCTTGTCGATGATGGCGAGCGACGCGTCGAGGCGCTTGGCGAAGCCGCGCGCCATCTTGGCCGATCCCACGTCCGGGGCGACGACGACGAGGTCCTTGAGTTCCTTCTTGCGATAATGCGCGGTGAGCACCGGCGCGGCGTACAGGTGATCGACGGGAATGTCGAAGAAGCCCTGCAGCGCGTGCGCGTGGAAATCGATGCCGAGCAGGCGGTCGGCGCCGGCGCCGGTGAGCATGTTCGCCATGAGCTTGGCGCCGATGGCGACGCGCGGCTGGTCCTTGCGATCCTGTCGGCCGTATCCATAGTAGGGGACGACGACGGTGATGCGAGCGGCCGACGCGCGCCGGGCGGCGTCGATCAGGAGCAGGAGCTCCATGATGTTCTCGGCCGGCGGATTGGTCGGCTGGACGATATACACGTCCGCGCCGCGCACGTTCTCATCGATGCGCGCAAAGACCTCACCGTCGGCAAACCGCGAGGTTGTGCACTTGGTGAGGTCGCAGTCCAGGTGCTTCACGATGTTTTCCGCGAGCGCCCGGTTTGCCGTGCCGGTCAGGACCCGAAAGCCCTTCAGAGGAACCGCTAGGCCGTCCATAGCTTTTAAAGATGGCGGGAAAGGGCTCTAAATGGAAGTGCGGTATGGCGATACAGCGGACGGCGGACGGAAGACGGCGGACAGAGGACGGCGGACGGAAGACGGCGGACAGAGGACGGCGGACGGAAGACGGCGGATAGAAGTCGACAGACGGTGCATCAGGGCGTCCGCTTCTTCGCCCTGCCGACCGAGACTCTTCTGTCCTCCGTCTTCCGTCCGCCGTCTGCCTCATTGCCCCCGGTGGATTCGAACCACCATTACCGGATCCAAAGACCGGGGTCCTAGCCATTGGACGAGGGGGCAGTGCGTTGAAAGTAGCGGCGGGCCGCGCCGTTATGGAAGCTCGCGAGCTCAGTTCAGTTCGACCGGCGCCGCCGGTGCCGTGTGCGTCAGCAGGCTCGTCCAGCCGGCCGGCAGCGTGAGCGGTCGCGGCGCGACGGCGCCCTGCTCCAGCACCGCAAAGAGCGTGGAACCGGAACCGCTCATCAGGGCCAGCACCGCCTCTGGCAGGGCGCCGAGCCTCGCGCGCACGGTGGCGAGTTCGGGGTGCTGCTCAAAGACCACCGGCTCGAAATCATTGACGGCATCGGCGGCAACCGCGCTCCACGTGCCAAGCGATCGCGGCGACCGCCAGGCGGCGCCGACCGCGGAGTGGCCAGCGGCACGATGCGTGGCCAGTGCGGCGTACGCCTGACTCGTGTTCACGCCGAAGTCGGGGACGACGAGCTGCACCGGTGCCGTGGGGAGCGGCGGGAGGTCGAGCATGCGATCGCCGCGTCCCCAGGCAAGCGCAAGCTCGGAGCCGGACGCGACGAAGGCCACGTCCGCACCGAGGCGAGACGCGATGTCCACGAGCGCTGCCGTGCCGAGCGGGCGCGGCGCCAGCGCATCGAGGGCGCGTAGCACGGCGGCCGCATCGGCGCTTCCGCCGCCGAGTCCGCCGCCCACGGGAATGCGTTTTTCGATTTCGATGGCCCATCCCCGCGGCGCTCCCGCGACCGCGGCGTAAGCGTCGGCCGCGCGCCAGGCAAGGTTCTGCTCCACGGGTCCGAGGTCCGCGACGCGCGCGCCCTCGGCGAAGCGCACGTCGACTGTCCGTCCGAGGCTCTCGCGCACGGTCACGACATCGGCGAGGGCGAGTCGCTGGAAGACGGTCTCGATCTGGTGGAAGCCGCTCTCTTCACGCGCCAGGATGCGCAGGGAGAGGTTCACCTTGGCCTGCGCCATCGCGCGGGCGGTGCTCACCGGACCACCTCATGCTCGCCGGTGATGCGCCGCTTCTCTGCTTCCTTGGCCGCCTCGACATCCCCGAGGTGCAGGCCCATGCGCATGAAGTACCAGGCGCCCATGAGCGTGATGGGGATGTACGACAGCACGTGGAAGCCGATGGCCCACGTCACGGCCTGCGCCTCGCTGACGCCATACACGGGGAGCGAGAGCTTGGCCAGCATCTCCCACACGCCGAAGAAGCCGGGCGACGAGGGGACGGAGACGCCGATGGCAATTACCCCCTGCACAAAGAGCGCGGCCGTGAACGGGGCGGTGATGCCGAGGGCGCGGAAGCCGAGCCAGAAGGCGAGGGCGTTCATCAGCCAGTGCGCCATCGCCCACAAGAACGTCGCGAGGAACCGCACCGGGTCGCGCACCACGGCGAGTCCGGCCGCGAGCGAGTGCACCAACGCGCCGATCCGGTCCTTGTGCCTGGGCAGCAGCGCGCCGGTGATGCGGCCGACGATCGCCTCGACCGCGTGCGGCCATCTGGCGAGCGCGAAGTATGCCACGAACAGCAGCGTCACCAGCGCCAGCATCACCACGGCGGAGTTGCGGACCGGGGTGCCGCCAATGGCGAAGTCGGCCGGGAATTCCGGCGCGAGAATGGCGACGACGAGCAGCAACAGGATGGACAACGCATCGAACGCGCGGTCGATGGCCAGCGACGCGAGCGCACTGGACCACGGCACATCGCGCCGTTCGCGCGCGAGCACGAAGACGCGCACGATCTCGCCGGCGCGGGCCGGGAGCACGTTGTTGCACATCATGCCGATGGCCGTCGCGCGCCAGAGCGGGCCGAACGGGAGCCGCGGCGCCACGGGATCGAGGATGGTGCGCCAGCGACGGGCCCGCAGCGGAAAGATGAGCTGCGAGGCGATGGTGCAGAGCGCCCACAGCACTAGGTCGCTGCCGCGCAGGGCGGACACCACCTGCGCGAGGTCGATGTCCTTGAACGCATACCACAGCAGGAGCACGCTGACGGCGATGCCGAGCGCGCTCTTGGCGCCCAATTTCATGGGCTAATCCGAGGTGGCGGCGAGCTCGAGCAGGTCGAACAGCTCGGCGAGCATGGCCGGATCGGGCGCGCCCGGTGCCTGCTTCAGCAGGTCGCGAAGCTCGATGGCGCGATCGAGCGCGTCGCGTCCACGATAGACGAGATCTTCGATGGGGACGACGACGTCGCTGCTCACGGTCGCGGGCTCGGCGAGCGGTGTTTCTTCGAGTCCGCTCAGGCCGGCGAGGCCGTTGCTGAGCATCGCGGCGAGCGCGTCACCCGAGGAGCCGCCGCCGGACGGCGGCCGGGAGACGAGCGACGCTTCACCGTCGGGGGCGAGCGATGCAATGTCCACCGTGGCCGGCTCAGTGTCCGGCGCGAGCGACGCGATGTCGACAATCGGGGACGCGGTCGCGGCCATGGCTGTGGCAACGGCGATCGGTGTGTCGCGCCCGGCGGCGCGCAGCAGCTGCACGATCTCGGCGGTGGTCTTGCCGCGCGGCGCCGACAGGAGCTGGCACGCCTCGTCGAGCGCGCCGAGGGCGGCACCGGCGAGCAGGCTGGCCTGGGCGCGCTGTTCCTCAAAGAAGGCCGCGAGCGGCGTCTCGCCGAAGCTCGCCGAGAGCCGGGCGAGCGAGCGCGCGGCGCCGCCGAGTTCGCGTGCCAGTCGTTCGCGCGTGGCGGCGTCGACCGCCTGCGCCGCATCGCTGACGAGTCGGCGCAGGTGCTCGGCGTGGCTGACGACCTCGAGCCGGAACCGCTGCGCGGCCGACGTGGGCGGCGAGGGAGCGGCGCTCACGAGGCCCGGTGCCCCGTCGTCGGGGAAGAGCGCGCTGATGGGGACGATGTCGTCAGCGACCGCCGCGCCGCCGGCCAGCGCCGCCGCCGCCTCGGCGAAAGCGGTGAGCGAGGCCGACGCCGTCGCCGGCCGCTCGCCGCGCGTGAGTGCCATGCTGCTGTCGGCCAGAACGACCGCCGCGGTGGAGAAGAGCGTGCGCAGCGCCGGCGTGACGGCGCCGCCGAGCTCGAACGACTTGGCCGCCTGGTCGAGGGCGTCCACGATCTCCGGCAGCGGCGGCAGGTCCTTGAGCAGCGCGATGCCCCGCAGGGCCCGCACGCGTTGCAGCGGCGCGACAAAGGCGCTCGGCTCGGTCGGGTTTTCGGCGAAAGCGAGCAGGGTGCGCGCGATCTCGGCGGTTTCGGTGGCGAGGAAGCCCGAGGCATATGGCGCGGCCGTCGCCGCACCGGACGCCACCGGCGCGAATGCGGCGAGCTCCTGCGTGCGCGCCGCCGCGCGGGCCGTCTCGGCCGCGCCCCACGCGCGCACGCCGCGAATGAGGATCTTCAGATCGTCAATGGCAGCGACGAATGCGCCGCGCAACGCCTCGCTCCACACGAGCGACCCTGTCTGCAGTCCGTGCGCGGCCCGCTCGAGCGCCGCGGCCACGTCGGCGATGCCGCCGACCTTGGCCATGGTGGCGCTGCCGCGCAGTGCGCGGGCGTGCCGAATGCAGGCCTCGATATCGGGCGGTCCGCCGCGCGCCGTGGCGACGAGCCCGTCGAGGTGCTCGACGTACTCGGACGCTTCGAGCGTGAAGAAATCGAGAAGGCCGCTGCTCATCGCATGGGGAAGCTACGGAGGCGGAAAGTTGGGAGCAACACGGGCTTGATTATAGACGCGACGGAAGGGGCTGGTGTAACGGCGACTGAAGATTGGGAATCCGGGTTGGGATTGCGGAACGCGATTGGTCGATTGCGATTGGCGACGGCAGCGGTACGGCTCCCTGCCGTGCGGGAATCGCCGGTCGCCATCCGAAATCGGATTCCGGATTCACGATCCGGACTCCCAATCCTCAATCATCCCCTGGCGGCGTCCATCGCCCGCCGCATCTCCCGCACCGCCTCGGCGATCCCAACGAAGACGGACCGGCTGACGATGGTGTGGCCGATGTTGAGCTCCTCAATGTCGCCAATGGCGGCCACGGGGCCCACGTTGCGCACGGTGAGGCCGTGGCCCGCATGGACTGCGAGTCCCGCCGCGCGGGCGCGGCGGGCGCCGTCGCGCAGGGCGGCGAGCGTGGCGGGGTCGCGGGGGGCATGACAATAGCGTCCGGTGTGCAACTCGATGGCCGCCGTTCCCACCGCCGCCGACTGGTCGATCATGCGCGGGTCGGCGTCGATGAAGAGGGAGGTCCTGATGCCGGCACCCGTCAAGCGAGTCAGGGCGTCCTTCACCCGGCCGGGCTCGCGTGTGACGTCGAGCCCGCCCTCAGTCGTCACTTCTTCGCGGCGCTCCGGCACCAGGGTCACCTGGTGCGGGCGCAGTCGTTCGGCGATGGCCAGCATCTCGTCGGTGACGGCCATCTCGAGGTTGAAGGGCGTGCGGGCCACGCGCAGGATGGCATCGAGGTCGGCATCCTGGATGTGGCGGCGGTCCTCGCGCAGGTGCGCGGTAATGCCGTCCGCGCCAGCGGCCTCGCAGAGGGCCGCCGCCGCGGCGGGGTCGGGCTCGTCGGTGTGACGCGCCTGACGGATCGTCGCGACGTGATCGATGTTGATGTAGAGGCGGAGATGCCCAGGGCCGCCAGATGATGCCATAGTCCACCCCATCCGTGATCGCGGAGTGTTCCGCGGGAGTCTTCAGTGAAACGAGTCGCCATGCTGCTGCTGCCCTTCGCCGCCGCCTGCTCGAGCTTGCCCGCCGGCGGCGCCGGTACCGGCGCCGAATCGCCGAGCGCGGCCATTCAACAGTTCCTTGCCGCCGCGCGCCGCAAGGACCTGACCGCCATGGCCAGCGTGTGGGGCACCGAGAAAGGCCCCGCCAGCCAGAACATGAGCCAGCGGGAGCTCGAGCGCCGTGAGTTGATAATGATCCAGTGCCTCCCGCACGAACAAGCCACCCTCGGAACGCCAGCGCCCAGCGAGGCCGGCCGGTTGCGGATCCCGGTGGAACTGACCCTGCTGACGCGGAAGGCGAAGCCGACCTTCACCGTCGTGCGCGGTCCGATGAACCGTTGGTATGTGGAGAACCTCGAAATCGATCAACTTCGTGATCAGGGATTCTGCGGCGGCGCCACCGCGTCTCCGGCGCCACCACCACCGGCGCTCCGCTGATCGGCGCGCCGCGGCGATGGAGCGTGCACGCGTCGCCGCGCGATGAAGGACTGAAGAACGGGGTGGCAGGCCGCCGGAACAAGGGGGCTTGTCGCCCCGATTAGTATTCAGACAGTTCGATGAGCACGCCGCCCGTCGACGTCGGATGCAGGAAGGCAATGCGCTTGCCCTCGGCGCCGATGCGCGGCACCTCGTCGATGAGGACGATCCCGGCTGCCTTCGCCCTGGCGAGTGTGCCGTCGAGGTCATCGACGCAAAAGCAGATGTGGTGGATGCCCGGCCCCTTCCGGTCAACGAACTTCGCGATGGGCGAATCGGCGGCGGCGGGTTCGAGCAACTCCACCAGCGATTCCCCGGCCGCGAGGCCGGCGATGTGGGCGCCGTCGGCATCAGCCAACGGCGTCTCAGGGAGTCCGAGCACGTCGCGGTAGAGAGGCAGAACGTCGTCGAGCAGGCGCACGGCAATGCCGAGGTGGGCGATGCGCGTGCCACGACGGGCGGGAGAGGTCATGACGCGGGGCTCCGGCAACAAGGTGGACGACTAACATTATCGAGCGCGATCGGTGGGCGGCACCGTCGCAGCGGAGGCGAAGGACATGGCAGGCAATCAGGTGACGGTTACGGACGCGGATTTCGAGCAGGAAGTCGAGAAACATCAGGGCGTGGCGGTGGTGGACTTCTGGGCCACGTGGTGTGGACCCTGCCGCATGATCGCCCCGATTCTCGAGCAGCTGTCCGTGGAGTACGCTGGAAAGGTGAAGGTGGCCAAACTCGACGTGGACACCAACCAGAAGACGTCGATGCGATTCAACGTGCGTTCCATTCCCACGCTGCTGTTCTTCAAGGACGGCAAGGTGGTGGATCAGGTCATCGGCGCGGTGCCGAAGGCGGCACTCGAGGCCAAGTTCAAGCAGCACTCGGCTTGAGCCATCGATTGCGGCGAGGGTGTACGTCCCCGCACAATTAACCCGGGCGCCGCGACGCGGCGGCCCGGGTTTTCGCTCGCACCCCATCCTATGCCTGTCCCTGTCGGACAACCTCGCTACCCCAAGATCAGGGCGCTGCTGCCCCGGACTCGGCTGGCGTACGTTCATCTGCAGAACCTGCTCACCGACGCCAAGCGGGATCGTGCCGCGCGCGTCTTCGGCTACGTCGCCATCTGGCTGCCGGAAGAGCTGCTCGTGCTGTACATGGAGGAAGGGGACCTCGTCAACGCGACGGCGACGACCAACGGCCGGCAGTGGCGGGCGCTGCCGATCAGCGAGGCGGTGGCGAAGGTGCCGAACGCGGCCGAATACGGCGAGATCTGTTTCCATGAGGCGTCCGACGAACAACTGGCCGCGATGTACGCGAGCCAGGTCACGCCGGAAATCGGCTGGCCGCCGGACTTGACGATCACGGGACCGGCCTCGGTGCTCGGCAACCTGATGGCCACCCTCTTCGACGGCCTGCTTGAGGTCACGGCGGATGGCGAAGTGAATTACGTCATCTTCCAGCACGGCGTGCCGCTGCGCGGCTACTTCGTCGCGGACGAGGCGGTGCCCGACCTCGCCGTCCACGTGCGCGCGCTGCTTGATCTGGCCCTCCGGCACGGGGGCATGGCGCGTCGCTGGGGAGTGCCGCCCGCCCTCGCCAATCAGGCGGCCCCCGCGCTCATCGCGGCGTACCGCGAATTGGTGGGCACGCTCATGCGCCGGCTCCATGATCACGGCGCCGAGAGCGCCTTCGCGGTGGCCGAGCACGCGCGGCAGCACCTGATCGGCAAGCACCCGGCACTGGAGAAGTTCTCGCTGAACATTCCCAACCAGCGCGATCCGGTGGTGGACGCCCCGGCGCTCTCGGCGGCGATCGCCGCGTGGTTGACGGAGACGCTCTGGCACCTGCACCTGCCGGACGGCGTGACGGCGGAGCAGCTGCTGGCCGACGTGGCGCGGCCACGCCGCCATCTGTTCCAGGCGGCGGGCCTCTTTGAGGCCCTGCCGTGGACGATTCCGTGGTAGGGGCCGGGTCGGGCACCCTGTACATCGTCAGCACGCCCATCGGGAATCTTGGTGACCTGAGCGCGCGAGCCCTTGAGACGCTGCGCACGGCGGACGCGATCCTCGCGGAGGACACGCGGCACACGCGGGCGCTCCTCACGCACTTCGAGCTGCATACGCCGCTCGAGTCGTATCACGAGCACAACGAGGCCGCCACCACGCCGGGGCTCGTGGGGCGGCTGCAGCTCGGCGCCACGCTCGCCCTGGTGAGCGACGCGGGGACGCCGCTGCTGAGCGATCCGGGCGCGCGGCTGGTGCGTGCGGCGGCGGCGGCGGGCGTTGCGGTGGTTCCGGTGCCGGGCGCCTCGGCGCTGCTCGCCGCGCTCGTCGGGGCGGCACTCCCGGTCGATCGGTTCACGTTCTTCGGCTTCGTGCCGCGCAAGGGGCCTGAGCGGCGCACGCTGCTGGCCGACGTGGCGGCCCTGCGACACACGGCGGTGCTGTACGAGGCACCGGGGCGCGTGGCTGAAACCCTGGCCGACCTTGCCGCGGCGGGCGCGGGCGATCGTGACGCGGTGGTCGCACGCGAACTGACGAAGCAGTTCGAGGAATTCCTGCGCGGCACGGTGCAGGCGCTCGCCGCGCAGTGCGCGGCGACTCCGCCGCGCGGCGAAGTGGTGCTCGTGGTGGCGGGAGGCGAGGCGCCGACGCTCGACGAGGCGGCGCTGAAGGCGCGCGCGACGGCACTGCGGGCCGAGGGGCTGAGCGCTCGGGACGTCGTGCGCGTTCTCATGGAGGACGAGGGAGCACCTCGCAACCTGGCCTATCGCCTCGCCCACGACTGACGCATGCGCCTCCCACGCACCCTCCTTCTCGCGCTCCCGTTGCTGGCCGGCGCGGCCCGCACGGCGACGCCGCCTCGCGTGCTGCCGCTGCCTGTGCCCTTGCCGGCGCCAGTGCCGGCGCCGCTGCCTGTGCCGTTGCCGGTGCCGCGGCTCGCGGTCGCGCGCCTGCAGTACGACGGCGGCGGTGACTGGTACGCCAACCCGTCCAGCCTCGCGAACCTGATCGCCGCCATTCGCGAGCGGACGACGCTCGACGTGGAAGCGCGCGAGGCGCGCGTGACCCTCACGGACGAGCGGCTGTGGGACTATCCGTTTCTGCACCTGACGGGACACGGCAACATCCGGCTCACCGACGCTGAGGTGCCGCGGCTGCGCGAGTACCTGCTGCGCGGAGGGTTCCTGCACGCCGATGACAACTACGGGCTTGACGATTCGTTCCGCCGCGAGCTCAAGCGGGTCTTTCCCGACCGCGACCTGGTGGACGTGCCACTGCGGCACCCGATCTATCATGCGGTGTACGACTTCCCACTGGGCGTACCGAAGATCCACGAGCACGACGGCAAGCCGGCGCGCGGCCTCGGCATCTTCATCGGCGACCGCCTGGCCGTGTTCTACAGCCACGAAAGCGACCTCGGCAACGGGTGGGAAGACGTGGGGACGTACAGGGAGGATCCGCCCGAACTGCACGAACAGGCGCTGCGCATGGGCGTCAACCTGTTCGTGTACGCGGTCACCAGCCGACCGGGCGCATGACCACCGTCGAACGCCTGCTGCACGAGCACCGGCTCGTGTCGCGTGTCGCGCGGCTCACGCTGGTGCTGCGCGTCACGGCCGTGGCCGTGGTGGTGCTGGCGCTCGCGGCCTGGCTGCTCGCCGGCGCACGCTGGCTCTCGCTGCCGCGCGCGCTGCCGCTGCTGGCCTGGCTCGTGGTGGTCGCCGTGTGCGTCGCAGTGTGGCGGACGCAGCGCGGCCGACTGCTGGGACGCCGCACGCCGCAGGCAGTGGCGCATGCGATTGAGCGGGAGCGCGGACTTCGCGACGGAGCGGCGCGGACCCTGCTCGAGGTGGCGCCGCAGGGCGGGCCGTTCGTCGCGCGCGCCGACGCGTTGCTTGGCGCGCGCCTCGGCGACGGGGCGCTGGCGCCGCGACTGCGCCAGCGCACACAGCGCCAGGTCGGGCTGAGCAGTGGAGCGGTGGCCGGCGGCGCCGTGCTGGCGCTGGCCACCGCCGGGGCGCTCGGCGACGGTTGGCGCGCGTTGCTGCACCCTGCATCGGCCTGGGCCGGCTCGCTGCTTCCGGTCATCGCCTTCGATGATCCACCGGCTGGACTGCTGCGCGGCGACACGGCGGCGCTGCGGGTGAGCGCGCCGGGACGCCGAGCGATCATGGTGCGACAGCGCGCCACCGGCGGTGCGTGGCGCGATACGACGCTCGCCGTGCGCGGAGACGCCGCGACGCTGCGCGTCGGGCCGCTCGATGCCGACCTCCTCCTCATCGCCACCGACGGGCGCGCCGAGAGCGACACGCTGCGCCTGCGTCTCGCCGAGCGGTCGTTTGTGGGCGACGTGATGGTGGGCGCGCACTTCCCGGCCTATCTTGGCCGTGCCGACGAGACGCTCCCCACCGAGGGGGCGCTGCGGATCCCGCAGGGAACGACGCTCACGGTTTCCGGGCGCGCCTCGGAGCCGCTGCGGATCGTGGCGCTCGGCAGCGAGGGGATGCGCGTCCCGCTGGTGATCAACGGCCGCGCCTTCACGGGACGTTTCACGCCGCGCGCCGGTGGCGCACTGGCGTGGCGAGCCGAGGGGGCCACAGGCCCGATCGCCGACCTGCCGGCGCCGCTCCAGCTCGAGGTGGTGCCCGACTCGGCGCCGCAGATCGACTTCCTGGCGCCGGGCGACGATTCCGCGGTTGCGCCCACGGGCGTGGTGCGCGTGGCGGTGGCGGCGGTGGATGATCGCGTGCTGCGCGACGTGACGCTCGCCGTCTGGACGCAGCGCGGCGACGGACGCACGACCGCTCCACAGGCGCGGCGGCTCTTCGAGGGTGGCGCGCCGTCGTATATCGGCGCCATGGCGGTGGACCTCGCGGCACTCGCGCTGCTACCCGGGGACGTCGTACACGTGCAGGCCAGCGCGCGTGACGATGCGCCGTGGGGGCAGGCGGGGCGGAGTCGCGAGCTGCTGCTGCGCGTGCCGGCCGTCGAGGACCAGCGGCGCGAGGCCCGGGCGGCCGCCGACTCGCTCGTGAGCCGCGCTGTGGCGGCGGCGCGAGCCCAGCAGCGGTTGGAGCAACGCACGGCCGAGGCGGCGCGCGCGCGGACGCCGGCGAATCCGGCAAAGGCGGGCGAACGCAAAGCACCCGATGCGATGGCGTTTGACGCCGCGGAGAAGGCAAAGGCGCTCGCGAAGGAACAGGGCGACATGGCGCAGCGCGCCCGCGAGGTGCAGGAGGCCACGCGTGAACTCGAGGATCGGCTGCGTGCGGCGGGCGGGCTGGACAGCTCGCTCCAGGCGCAGCTGCGCGAGGCCCAGAAGCTGATGCGCGAGGCGCTCACGCCCGAATTGCTGGCGGCGATGCGCAAGCTCGAGGGCGCGGCGCAGGATCTCTCGCAGGACCGCACGCGCCAGTCCCTGGCCGATCTCGCCGAGCAGCAGAAGAAGTTGCGCGAGGCGCTGGAGCGCAGCGCCGAGATGCTGAAGCGCGCCGCGCTCGAGGGGCAGATGAAGACGCTGCGCGAGGACGCGGCGTCGATGGCGCGCAAGCAGCGGCAGCTGGCGGACTCGGGGGCGCAGGATCCGGGGCGCGCGCGAGCGGTCGCGCAGCAGACGGCGGATCTCGCCAAGGAGATTCAGGAGTTGCAACAGCGGCTGGAGCGCGAGCGCGCCACCGCCGCCGCGCGCCAGGCCAACGCCGCCGCCAGCCAGGCGCAGGCGTCACGCGAGGCAATGCAGCGTGCGGCGCAGTCGCCCGACCGACAGGTGCGGGAGCAGGCGGCGCGCGAAGCGGCGCAAGCGATGCAGCAGGCGGGCAACTCCCTGTCGGAGGCGCGCGAGCGGCAGGTGGCGGCGTGGAAGGACGACGTCACCGGGTCGCTCGACAAGGCGGTGCAGGAGATGATGCAACTGGCCCGGCAGCAGGAGCAGCTTGCGGACCAGGTGCAGGGGAAGGGTACAGAGGGTCAGCAGCGGGATGCGCGCGGGCAGCAGTCGGCGCTGCAGCAGGGTGTGCAGCGGGCGAGCGAGCGGCTTGCGGAACAGGCGAAGAAGAGCGCGATGGTGTCGCCGGGGACGCAGCAGGCGGTGCGCGACGCGCAGCAGCGCGTAGACCAGGCGATGCGCGACGCGAACAACGCGCAGCAGGGGCAGGGCGGCCAGCAGCAGCAGGCGGGGTCGATGCGCGAGGCGGCACAGGCGCTGCGGCAGGCGGCGAGCGCGCTGGCGCGCGACCGCGAGCGCGTGGAGGGCGCGCAGTCGGGGAGCGGTGTGCCCGAGATGATTGCCGAACTGCAGAAGCTGGCGCAGCAGCAGGGCGAAGTGAACGCGCAGATGGCGAGCCTGTTCCCCTCGACCAGCCAGGGGCGCCAGAGCGTCGATGCCGCGGCGCTTGACCGGGCGCGCGTGCTCGCGCGGCAGCAGCGCGCCGTGGCGCGGGCGCTCGATGACGTGCAGGACCTCGACGCGACCGGCCGGACGCGTGAGCTGGCGCGCGAGGCGCGCACGCTCGCGCAGGCGCTCGAGGCGGGCGCGGCCGATCCGTCGACGCTCGACCGGCAGCAGCGCCTGTTCCGCAAGATGCTCGACGCCGGTCGACTGCTGCAGCAGGAGGAGCGCGACGAGCAGGGGCCGCGCGAGTCAAAGCCGGGCGATCAGGGGTCGCCGTTTGCCCCGCCCGATGCGAGCGTGCGCGGGCGCGACGCCCTGCGCTATCGCACGCCAACGTGGGACGAGCTGCGGGCGCTCGCGCCCGAGGAACGCCGCGCGGTGTTGGAGTACTTCCGGCGGCTCAATGCCGCGGAGGGGCAGACGGCGGACGGCGGACGGCGGACGGCAGAACCGCCCAAGAAGCCCTAGGGTGTCGTGCTCTTGCGGACGGTTTTTCGCTGCCGCCGTCGTGGCGTCGCTGGTATGGTGCGCACCGCAGTCGGCGTTGGCGCAGGCACAGCCGGGCGAAGGCGCGCTGCGACGTGCGCTCGACTTCGAGAACGCGGCGAAGTACCGCGAGGCGGTGGTCGCGTATCGCGAGGCGATCGCGCAGGGGGCGTTGACGCAGGGCGTGCTCGGCCTCGAGCGCTCCTTCGGCTCGCTCGGTCAGGAAGACTCGCTGCTGCCGACGCTCGACGCGCTGCTCCGCGCCGCGCCGCGCGACCCCACCCTGCGCGGCGTCCTGCTGCGCACGCAGCGCGCGATGGGGCGCGACGCCGCGGCGCGGCGCGCGTTCGAGGAATGGCGCGCGCTCGACCCGCGCGCCCCGGCGCCGTACCGCGAGTACGTGCGGATGCTGCTCACCGACCGCCGCACGGCGCCGGCCGACTCGGTGCTGCAGCAGGCCGTGGCTGCGCTCGGCGGCGCGCGCGAGTTCGCCACCGAATTCGCGGATCTCTACGCGACGATGGGGAGGTGGGATGCGGCGGCGACCGCGTGGCGCGAGGCACTGGCCGACGCGCCGTACCTCGACCAGTCGGCGGCGTACTCCCTGATGGCGGCGCCGTCGGCAGCTCGCGACGGCGTGCGGGCGGCGCTTGCGCCGCAGCTGACCACGCCGGCGGTCGTGGTCGTTGCGCTGGCGCGCACCCGCGCCTGGCTCGAACTGCGGTGGGGGTCGCCGCGCGAGGGATGGAGGGCGCTGCGGACGCTGCCGGCTTCGGACAGCACGGCACAGCTGTGGGTGGACTTCGCGGAGGAGGCGACGTACGTGGGCGGCGCACTCGCGGCACGTGATGCGCTGGAGGCGGCGTATCAGGTGCGGCGCGATCCCGTGATTGCGCTGCGTGCCGCCGTCGCGGCGATGAGCGGCGGCGACGCCGCGAGCGCGCTGCGGCTCGCCACGCTCGCGACCACCGCGACGCCGGCGCTCGACAGTGCGCGTGCGGCGGCCGAGGCGCTGCCCGTACGCGTGCGTGCGCTGGCGGAGCTGGGGCAGCCGGCCGAAGCAGAGGCGCTGATCGGACGCTACGGCGCGCGTGTCACCGACGCGCAACGCCGCCTCTTCGCGCGCTCCCTCGCGTGGGGATGGATCCGGGCCGGGGACATCGGCCGCGCCCGCCTGGCGGCGGCGCAGGGGGGCGGCGACGATGAGGACGTGGTTTCGGGATGGCTGGCGCTCTTCGACGGCGACCTCGACGGAGCGCGACGCGGCCTCCGCACGGCAGAGGAACAGACGCCCGATGTGGTGACCGCGCTCGCCTTCATCTCGCGAGCGAAGCAGCCGCGCGCGCCAGGTATCGGCGCGGCGTTCCTCGCCCTCGCACGCGGCGACTCGACGCAGGCGTCGCGCGCGTTCGAGCACGCGGCGGTGTCGGTGCCCGACGCGGCCGCATTCCTCCTCGGCCTCGCGGCGCGCGTGGCCAGTGCGCAGGGCGACGAGCGCCGCGCGCTGGCGTTGTGGACGCGGCTGGTGGAGGAGTACCGGTCATCGCCCGAGGCACCCGAAGCCGACCTTGAATGGGCCCGCGTGCTGCAGCGTCGCGGCGACCGCGCCGGCGCGGCCGCGCGATACGAGCACCTCATCCTGACCTGGCCCGACAGCGCGCTCGTGCCGCAGGCGCGCGAGGCGCTCGACCGGATGCGGCTTCTCCCCTAGGCGCGCGACCCGGCTACCGCATCTGCGCCACGACCGAATCCACCGTCGTCAGAAACGCCGCAATCAGCTCGCGCCGCAACGTGACGGTCCACGGGTCCCTGCCCGCGGGAAGAAACGTCACGACCAGGCTGTCCCGCCTGGCCCGCAGAAGCGAGTCGGGAAGGCGAACGCCGACGGTCGTCATCGGTGTGCAGGGGCGGCCGTAGAAGCAGTTGTACGCATCGCTGAACGCGCCGGTTCCCAGCAGGGGCTTCCCAGGCTCGGCGATGGCGTGCACGAACCCGCCCATGTACCACACATAGAAGGGCGTGAGGTAAAGCACGTGATCTCCACGGCGTCCGCCCACCAACGTTCCGTTTCGGCTGACCTCGGAGCGCAGGCCGACCCTCGCGTCATCGGACTCCCAGGCGACGACGGAGACGACGGACGAGCGCGAGAAATCGCGCACCTGCACGATGGGCGGCACCAACGCGCCGGTATCGGCCGCCGCCACTTGCACCGACGGTTTGACGGGGGTGGAGCGGCCGCCGAACATGGGCAACGCGCAGCCGGTAACGCTCGCAAGGAGCATCGCGCCGAACAGCCTTCCGGGCCTCATGGTCCCTCCCGGGCCTCAGGTCCGATCGCCGAACCTGACGGTCACATGGTATAACGGTGCAGGGGGTCAATTCAGCGCGCAATCGGGGATACTCCGACCTCCGTTGCGGCGTGGTCCTCTGGTCGCTCGCGCGCCGCCGCGTCTGTTGGCCGACGACCGTCCCACCCTCAACCGCAACCGATCACCACGGATCACACGGAACCCGTCGGATCACACGGATTAGTTTCCGTAGGGTTGCCCTTGGCCTGATCCGTGACATTCCACCAGTTTCCGTGCCATCCGTGCCATCCGTGGCAAGCGGTTGAACCCAGCCGAGGTACGATGCCGAATCCGCTTCGCCTGATGATCGTGTGCGCCGTCGTGCTCGCGTCCCGCGCGCAGGCGCAGCACGTGCTCGTCCCCATGGACGACGCGCAGGCGAACCACCTCAAGGCGTACGGTGTCGCATTCAACGCACTCACCGAGGGCGTGCGGGCCGAATGGCTCATCAACTACCGCGGCGGCGCGTTCCTCCTGCCCGACGTGCCGTTCGTGCGCCGCCGGGCGTCGCTCGACGGCGTCACGTTTGAGGCGCTGTCGGAGGCCGCCGTCACCGCGATCCGCGGCGAGATCGCCGACGGCAACGCCGACGCCGTGCCGCTGGAGAAGGCCCCGCGCATCGCCGTCTATTCGCCGCCGAACTCGCCTCCGTGGGACGACGCGGTCACGCTGGCGCTGCGCTACGCGGGCATCCCGTACACGCGCGTCTGGGACGACGAGGTGCTGGGACAGGACCTCGCGCAGTACGACTGGATCCACCTGTTCCACGAGGACTTCACCGGGCAGCTGAACAAGCTGTACCTGAGCTACCGCGACGCACCGTGGTTCATCGACCAGCGGGAGCGCGACCTCGCCACGGCACGCCGCCATGGCTATGCCTCCATTCCTGCCCTGAAGAAGGCGGTCGCTGCTCGCGTGCGCGCGTTCGTTGACCGCGGCGGGTTCCTCTTCGCGATGTGCGGCGCCACCGAGACGCTGGAACTCGCGCTCGCCGCGCAGGGGGTGGATATCGCGTCGCCGTACTCCGATGGTACGCCCATCGATCCCGACGCCGACAGCCGGATGGACTGGGCGAACGCGATGGCCGTCACCAAGGCGCACATCGAGATGTCGGCAGGCGTGAACGCGATGAGCGACATCGACGGCCACCAGGTGAACGTGCCGGCGCGCCGTCAACCGCTGGGCAACTTCCAGCTCTTTGCCTTCTCCGCGAAGCTCGACCCCGTCGCGACGATGCTCGTGCAGGGGCACCGCAGCGTCATCCCCGATTTCTACGGCGTCACGACCTCGTTCAGCCGAAACGTCCTGCGCCCGTCGGTGACGGTGCTCGCGTACGAGGACGGCGCCCCATGGGTGAAGTACATCCACGGCGACCTCGGCAAGGGGGCGTGGACGTACCTCGGCGGGCATGATCCCGAGGACCCGCAGCACAACATCGGGGCGCCGCCCACCGACTTGGCACTGCATCCCAACTCGCCGGGCTATCGGCTCATCCTGAACAACGTGCTGTTCCCGGCGGCGAAGAAGAAGCCGCACAAGACGTGACGGCGGGCGAGCCCCGTCTCGGCGCGCGCGCGGCGGGTGCAATCCGCTCCGCCATTCACATGGCGGGCGGTCGTGAGGTCTGCTTCGTGGGCGCGATGGATGCGGCGGGGATGCTGCAGTCGGCGCGGGCGGTGGCGCGCGGCGATGCCCGCAGTGTGCTCGCGCTCCCCGGCTTCGCGCGCCGTGGCGAGGTGCTCGTGCACAACCATCCGTCGGGCGTGCTCGATCCATCGGACGCGGACCTCGACGTCGCGGCGCGGCTGCACGACGACGGCATCGGCTTTGCCATCGTCGACAACGACGCGACGCGCCTCTACGTGGTGGTGGAGGTGCCGCGGCAGGAGGCGGAGCATCCCCTCGATGCCGACGCCGTCGCCGACCTGCTCGACGCCGACGGCCCGGTGGCCGCGCACCTGGGCCGGTTCGAGGACCGCCCGGCCCAGCGTGACATGGCAGCGGCCATCGCCGCGCTCTACACCAAGGGTGGCATCGGCCTGCTCGAGGCGGGAACCGGCGTCGGCAAGTCGCTGGCGTACCTTGTGCCGGCTCTGCGCTGGGCCGCCGCCAACGGTGAACGCACCGTCGTCTCGACCAACACCATCACGCTGCAGGAGCAGCTGGTCGGCAAGGACCTGCCGATTCTCGCCGAGGCGCTCACCGACCAGAAGGTGCGCTTCGCACTGCTGAAGGGGTGGCACAACTACGTCTGCCTGCAGCGCCTCGGCACGGCGCGGGCCGAGGGTGCGTCGCTCTTTGACGAGGGCATGGCCGACGACCTCGACATGATTGCGTCGTGGGCCTCGACGACGAAGGACGGCTCGCTCTCCGACCTCGCCACGACGCCGCGCAGCGAGGTGTGGGATGAAGTGGCGGCCGAAGGCGATCTCTGCACGCGGATGCAGTGCCCGCACTTCGACGACTGCTTCGTGTTCGCGGCGCGCCGCCGCGCGGCCGAAGCCGATGTGGTGGTCGTGAACCACCACCTGCTGATGGCCGACATCGCGGTGCGCCGCGCGAGCGGCAACTGGAGCGAGGCAGCGGTGCTCCCGCCGTTCACCCGTCTGGTGGTGGACGAAGGGCATCACCTCGAGGACGCGGCCGCGGCGCACCTTGGGCACACCGTGTCGCGGCGCGGCCTGCAGCGCCTGTTCGCGCGGCTCGAGCGCAAGGGCAAGGGGCTGCTCCCGGCGCTCGAGCGCAAGCTCGCACGCGCCACCGACCTGCTCAGTGCGGCGTCGCTCGACCTCGTGCGCGTGCGCCTCGTGGAAGGCACGCGGGCGGCGCGCGACAAGTCGCAGGTGGTGTGCGACCTGCTCGACGCGTGGCTTGCCGGGCACGACGAACCGCAGGTGCGCCTCACCGATGCGTTCGACGACGATCCGATCTGGCACCAGGGACTCGGTGCCGCGCTCGACGACCTGCTGCGCGAGATCGCGCTGCTCGACGACGGCCTGCGCACCGTGGGGAGCCGTCTGGAAACGGAGCCGGCGCGGGCCGAGGAACTCGCGCCGCTGCTCGGCGAGATTCGCGGCGTGTCGCGGCGGCTGCAGCATGCCGCCGACGCGCTCCGCGGCGCACTGCGGTCGGGACGCGATACCAACCAGCTGGTGCGCTGGCTGGAGCGCCGGCCAGGCGACGGCAACGTGGGTGCGGCCTCGGTGCCGCTCGACCTCGCGCCCATCCTGCGCGAGGACCTGTTCGTGCGGCTCGAGACGGCGGTGGTGACCAGCGCCACGCTCGCCACGGCCGACGGCTTCACGTTCATCGCGCGCCGCCTTGGCCTCGACGACGACCGCACCGAACCCGTGACGCGACAGTTCGCGTCGCCGTTCGACTACCCGACGCAGGCCATCCTCGCGGTCCCGAGCGACTTCGTGGCGCCAAACGCGGACGGCCGCGCGCACTTCGGGCAGGTCGTGGCGGCGGCCCACGACCTCATCGAGGTGGCGGACGGCGGCGTCTTCGTACTCTTCACCAGCCACCGCGACGTGCGCGAGGCGGCCGCCACGCTGCGCGCGCTCGATGTCGAGACGCGGTGGCCGCTGCTCGTGCACGGCGAGGCGCCGCGCGACCAGCTGCTGCGCCGATTCCGCGATCATGGCAACGCCGTGCTCGTGGGGACCTCGTCGTTCTGGGAGGGGGTGGATGTGCCGGGGCGCGCGCTGCACGCGCTGCTGCTCGGGCGGATCCCGTTCCGCGTTCCGTCGGAGCCGGTGACCGCCGCGCAGTGCGAAGCAATCGAGAAGGCGGGCGGCGACAGCTTCATGGAGTACATGGTGCCGCACGCCGCGCTGCGGCTGAAGCAGGGCTTCGGGCGCCTCATCAGGTCCACGGCAGATCGTGGCGCCGTGGTCCTGTGCGATCCGCGGGTCCTGCGCAAAGGGTACGGTGCGCGCCTGCTCGAGGCGCTCCCTCCGGCGCGCCGCGCCGTGGCGCCGTGGGCGGTGCTGCGCGAGACCCTGCGCGCCTTCTATGCCAATGCACCTTTGTCCCCCTAACGGGGTAGATTGCTCGACATGAATCGGCCCGGAAAAATCGTCTGCGTGGGGCGGAACTACCGCGAACACGCCAAGGAACTCGGCAACGACGTTCCCACCGCTCCGTTGCTGTTCCTCAAGCCGCCCTCGGCCGTCCTCGCGCCGGGAGCTGCCATCGTCATGCCCAAGGCGTCGCAGCGCGTCGACTTCGAGGGCGAGGTGGGCGTGGTCGTCGGCACGACGCTGCGCCGCGCCACGCCGGCCCAGTGCACGGCGGGCATTCGCGGCGTGGTCGCCCTGAACGACGTGACGGCGCGCGACTTGCAGAAGAGCGACGGGCAGTGGACCCGCGGCAAGGGCTTCGACACGTTCTGCCCGATCGGCCCGCTGTCGGCCGACGTGCCGCCGCTCGACGCCATCACCGTCGTCACGCGCGTGAACGGCGAGGAGAAGCAGCGGGCGAGCTCGGCGGAGATGGTCTTCTCCATCCCCGAACTGCTCTCGTACATCTCGCACATCATGACGCTCGAGCCCGGTGATGTCGTGGCCACCGGCACGCCGGCCGGCATCGCGCCGCTGCAGCCAGGCGACGTCGTCGAGGTCGAGCTCGTTGGCCTGAGCATCGTCCGCAATCCGGTGGAAGCCGAGGCGTGATTCCGCGCCAGCCGCGCGGCACTTCGGCGTTCGCCGTTTCGGTCATCCTGCACGTGGTGATCGGCGTGGCGTTGTTGCGTGTCCTGACGATCCCCAGCGCGCTGAACTCGCTGTTCAGCAGTTGGGGACAGCCCGCGCCGGTGGAGCGCATCGGCTTTCTCGCGCTGCCTCGGTCGTCGGAACCCGCCGCCGCACCGCGCGCCGGCGGTGACAACCGACCGGATCGCGGCCGGCCGGTGGCCGAGCCCGCCCCGGTCATCACCGCACCGGCGGTCATTCCCAACGCGATGCCGTCGGCGCCGCCGGCGGCGGCGGTGGCGAAGCCCGAGGGAGGCACCGGCGAACTGATCGGCGGCGGCGGACCCACGCGCGGCATCCGGCCCAGCTACAACGATCCGCGACTCTGGCTCCCGACGGGTCCCGTCGTGTCAGCGCCGGTGCAGCCGATGACGCGCGCCGAGTCGCTGCACACGCTGCTGGCCGACAAGATCCGCATGTTCAACGACTCGGTGGCGATCGCCAACCCGCCGCAACGGGCTCCCGGCGACTGGACCTACACCGACAAGAAGGGGCGAAAGTACGGCGTCGACCAGCAGTTCATCCGGCTCGGCAAGTTCTCCATCCCGACCGCGGTGCTGGGAATGCTGCCGCTCAACGCGCAGGCGAATCCGATCCAGATGGAACGCCAGCGCACCATGAACGAGATGACGCGCCAGATTCAGGAGCAGGCCGCGCGCGCCTCGCGCGATGATGCGTTCAAGGCGGCGGTGAAGGCGCTGCGCGAGCGCAAGAACCGGGAGCGGCAGGAGGCGGCGGCCAAGGCGGAGACGCCGCCCTCGACCGCACCGATCAAGCCGTAGCGCCTGCGCCCCACGGCCGCTTCGACGAAGCCGTAGCGGCTACTAGTCGCCGTCCGCGTTGGCCACGGGCCCGGACGGCGGCCGAATGACGCCGGCGAGCACGCCGAGCACCGCGTAGTCGTCCTGCGGTCCCAGTGCCAGCGGCTCGGCGCCGTCACCGGCGCGAAGGACCACGGCCTGGCCCTGCCGCGCCATCGTGCGCACGACGGCCCGGTTCCCGAGGCGCACCACCACCAGTTCGCCCTCGCGCGACCGCGCCACCGGATGCACCAGCGCGAGGTCGCCCGCCTGTGCGCCGAGCGTGCGCGCCTCGTTGTCCGTGACGACGATGAGATAGCACTCGGGACTTGGAACGAGCGCGCGGTCGAGCGACAGGTGCCCCGTGGTGACGGGCGCGGGCTGGCCCGGAGCGACCTGCACCACGGGGACTGGCATCACGCCGGCGAGGCCGGCGTAGCCGATGAGCTTCACGCCACGCGAGCGCCCGGGCTCGCGCTCGATGTAGCCCTTCGCCTCGAGTGACGCGAGCACGTCGGTGACGCTCTTCGTGGACGCAATGCGGCAGTGGCGGCCGACGTCACGCACGCTTGGCTGGAACGTGTGCTCCGCGAGGTGATCGAGGAGGAAGTGGTAGACGCTCGCCTCGACGGCGCTGAGTGGCGCGCGGGTCATGCCGCCGATCCGGCGACGAAGGCGTGCGCGGCGGCGAGCCGCGCGAGCGCCTCGTCCCGTCCGAGGACGCCGAGCACGATGCTGATGCCGGGGCTGCTCGCGCTGCCGGTGAGCGCCATGCGCACCGGCCCCAGCACCTTGCCCACGCCGAGGCCGCGCTGCTCGGCGGCCGTGCGCAGTGCCTGCTCGATGCCCTCGGGCTCCCAGGCGGTCGCGGCGAGCATCGCGTCGCGCGCGAGGTCGATGATCTCGACGGCAGCGGCGGCGTTGGGCCAGACCTTCGCGGCGGCCGCGGGGTCGATGCGGTACTGCAGGAAGATCGGCACCTGCGTCGCGAGTTCCATGATGGTGCGCGAGCGGCCGCGCAGGACGCCGAGGGCGGCGCGATACGCCGCGTCGCGCTGCTCGAGCAGCTCGCGCGTGACCGTGCCGTCCTTGAGCAGCTGCGTGGTGACCAGCGGCTCGAGCTGCTCCACCGGCGTGCGCGCGAGGTGCTGGCCGTTCATCCACTCCAGTTTCTTCGTGTCGAAGACCGACGCCTTCTTGAGCAGGCCGTCGGCGTCGAACTTGGCGACCAGCTCGTCCATCGACATCACTTCGTCGAACTCGCCGCCCGGCGACCAGCCCAGCAGCGCGAGGAAGTTGACCATGGCCTGCGGCAGGATGCCCTCGTGCTGCCAGTCGGCGACGGCGGTGGCGCCGTGGCGCTTGGACAGCTTTTTGCCGTCGGTGCCGTGGATCATGGGGAGGTGCGCGAACTGCGGCAGTTCCTCGCCCAGCGCGCGGTAGAGCATGATCTGCTTGGGCGTGTTCGAGATGTGGTCGTCGCCGCGCATCACCAGCGTGATGCGCATGGCGATGTCATCGCTCGTGACGGCCATGTTGTAGATCGGCGTTCCGTCGGAGCGCAGGACGACGAAATCCTCGATGTCCTTGTTGGGGAAGGAGATCTCCCCGTGCACCAGATCGTTCCACCCTGTACTCTGCCCCTCCGGGACGCGAAAGCGCACGACGCTTGGCTCGCCGGCCGCCACGCGGCGCGCCACCTCGGCGCGGTCGAGCTGGTCGCAGCGTCGGTCGTACTTGAACGCGCCCTCCGACAGCTCCGCCTGCTTGCGGCGCGCGTCGAGCTCGAAGGCCGAGCAGAAGCAGCGGTACGCATGCCCGGAGGCGAGCATGCGCTCGGCGTCGGCGCGGTGGCGGGCCAGGTTGGCGCCCTGATAGACCACCGGCTCGTCCCAGTCGAGCCCCAGCCACTGGAGCCCCTCGAAGATGGCGCGCGTGGACTCATCGGTGCTGCGCGCCTTGTCGGTGTCCTCGACGCGCAGCAGGAAGTGGCCGCCATGCCGCCGGGCATAGAGCCAGTTGAAGAGCGCGGTGCGCGCGCCGCCGACGTGCAGGTAGCCGGTGGGAGAGGGCGCGAAACGAAGGCGAGGAGTGGGCACGATCCGACTGATGGTGGACGGTAGAGGGTGGATGGTAGATGACAAAGGAAACGCGGGCCTACCGTAACCTACGGCAGACCCGCGCCACGGAGACGGAGGGATTCGAACCCTCGATACAGGTTTAAGCCCGTATAACGGTTTAGCAAACCGTCGCCTTCAGCCTCTCGGCCACGTCTCCTCGCGCGCTCGGCGCGCAGACCATGAAAGATGGGCGTGAGGGTGAATGCTGTAAAGGGAGAGAACGGCGGAGAACGGCGGAGAACGGCGGAGAACGGCGGAGAACGGCGGAGAACGGCGGAGAACGGCAGAGAACGGCGGAGAACGGCAGAGAACGGCAGAGAACGGCAGAGAACGGCGGAGAACGGCAGAGAAGGGCAGTCGTCCGCGGGCGCAGTGTGGTCGTGACCGCCGTCCTCCGCCGTTCTCTGCCGTTCTCTGCCGTTCTCTGCCCCTACGGATTGACCCTCGGCACCGGCAGCGGTTTGGATCTGTCCTCGTACGGCCTCAGCCACCACTCGAAGAACGCCCATTTCCGGTTCCACGAGTCGATCTGTTCCGGCGAATCCACGCGTTCGAGCGTCACCGGATCGACGCGACGATTGAAGGCGTGCCCGACCGAGCCGCCCCAGCCCGGCGGATCCACGTAGATCTTCGTCTCGGCGAGGTCGGGCTTCAGGGCGCGCAGCTTCCACACCAGCTGCTGGTCCTCGACGTAGTTCACGTCCAGGTCATTGGTGGAGACGTGCACGAGCAGCGGGATGTTCAGGTTCTCCACGTGATAGAGCGGCGAGCGCCTGATGTACTCGTCCGGCTTCTCGAACGGCAGGCCGCGGATGCGGTTCTCCGCCGCGAAGCTGCGCTGATAGCCCGGTCCCTTGAGCGAGAGACGGAACAGCAGGTTCGTGACCGGGACGATGGCAGCGCCGGCCTTGAACGGCGTGTTTGGCCGCGTGGTGCTGAGCACCGTGATGTAGCCGCCATGGCTCCATCCCATCATGCCCACGCGATCCGCGTCGACGTACGGCAGCGTCTTGAGGAAGTCGAGCGCGGAGATCACGTCGTCCACCTCGTAACCGCCGTAATCGATGGCCAGGTAGTGCTCTTCGCCGTGCCCCGTGCTGCCGCGGTAATCGGGCGTGATGACGACGTAGCCGCGCTCCACCGCCTCCTTGACGAAGGGGAACATGTTGGTGCCCCAGTCGCCGTGGACGCCGCCGTGCACCCAGATCATGGCGGCATGTCCCTTGGCGCCGCGCTTGTTGAGCGGCGCGAACAGGTAGGCGGGAATCTCCATGCCGTCGGCGGAACTCTTGTACGTCACCTTGCGGAACTCGGCGATGCCGGCGAACCGCGCGGCGTAGATGCTGTCGGTGCGCTGCTTGGCGAGTTTCTGCGCCGCGTAGTTCGCGGGCGGCAAGTCCTTGGGGTCGTTGCTCACGTACAGCTGGCGGGCGCGTACGGAATCCATGACGCCCTGAAAGCCCCGGCCGCCGCCACCGCCGGTGCGGGCGGCACCCGCGGCGGGACGCGCGCCCGGTGCTGCCCCCTCGGCGGGTGCGGCGCCCGGTACCGCGTCGGGTTTCTGCCGGGTGAACGTGGCGCAGCCGGAGCTGAAGACGAGGGCGACCGTGAGCGTGCTGAGCGAGGCGCGGCGCGAGAATCGCATGCGGGAATCCCTGGACTCGGGTGGTGGGAGCCGACCACCTGCACAACGCGGCCGGCAGGGCCGCCGTTGAACGTCGGTGGGGCGGCTGCCCACGACCAACCGGGACGCGACGCTCCTTCCCCTGCGATCCGTGCGCGCTCGCACCCGAACGACGGAACCCAGTCGACCTCTACCGCTCCAAACGGTACCTGAGCACCACCGGGTTCCGGAGCTGGTCGACCTCCGCCATCTTCGCGCCGAGGAAGAGGTCAAGATTGGTGACCGCGAGACAGAACAGGTGGCCATCGACGATGACGCCGGTGGTCGGCACGTTGAACACCGGATTGCGGTGATCGATGATCGACGTCGAGCGGATCTCTCGGCCGTTCGCGCTCAGGCGGTAGCGTGTGAGATGATGGCGACGCGGGTCGGACGCTCCGTTGCGAACGGCCACGAGACTGTTCTCGTAGAGCATCAACCCGTCGATGCCCCGGGTATCGGCCGCGAGCCAGTTCTCCATCGCCCGGATCGATCGCGTTCCGATATCCACGATCTGAAGTCCGTTGGATTCCGACGCGACATACAGAAACGACTCGTCGGACGAGATGCTGATGCCGTTCACGCCCGCCAGCAGGCTGTCGGCACCTACGAATAGCTCGAGCCGGTCGAGCGCCGCCGGTACATGGAACAGTCCACTCCCGCGCGAATCAGTGATGTACGCGCTGCCGTCTCCGGCCAGCGCGAGATCGTTGAGCAGATGCTCGCCGTCAACCGACGGGGACAGGCTGGCGAGCAACCGCCTCGTGTCGATGTCGAAGACATGCACGAAGGACATGGAGGCCGCATTGGAGAGCACCCACAGCCGGCGACGTCGGACGTCCACCTTGAGTCCCAGACTCCGGAGCATGCCGTCCTGGTTCGACCGCACGAAGTCAGAGTGTCGCAAGGCACGGTCCACAACCACGACCTTGTGCTTGTTGATGCTGCTCAGGAAGAACTGCCGTGTCTGCGGATCGTAGGCGATGCCCTCGGGGACGAGGTCCTTCTCCTCCACGACGAAGGCGACCGACGCGGCGCCCTGCGCCGACGCCTCGTTCCGCACCGGCAGGACCATCTTGGCAATCCAGAGCAGTACGGCAACCCACAGGGACCGGCGCACCAACGTCATCGCCTCCTCCGATCTCTCCTCGGCGTCGGGTACTCAACCCTTCACGTCACACTCCACCAGGTCCGGGTCATCCACGTCGGCTTGGGGATGTTGCATCGCCGCGGCGCCAAAGAAGTGCGCCGCCGCGGCGATCGCCTTTGCGTCGAGGGCAATCTCGCCGGGGCGGCTCCCGTGACCCAGCAGCACGCCGCGCCAGTCCATGTCCAGATAGTCCGCCGAACGCTGGAGCGTTTCCGTGAGCGCGTCAGCCGTGGAATCATCGTCACTGCTGATCACGGTCACGGCCCACAGGCGCTTTCCCTTCATGCGATTCCGGAAGTCGCACTCGGCGATCCGCAGCCAGCCCGCCCAGTAATCCAGATACAGTTTTGCGCTGGCCGGGAGGCTGTACCAATAGAGCGGGGCGACGATCACCAGATCCGTCGCCGAGAGCGTCGCGTCGAGCAGCATGCGCTCGCGGCCGTCGGGGAGCGAATAGCTGGGAGTCTCGTGCCGAATGTCACGGAACGGCGCCAGTGGCGTGTCGCTCAGGCGAATCCACTCTTGTGCCGCCTGCGGCGGCAGCGCGGCTGCCGCGGCGCGAGCAAGGTGTTCGCTGTTGCCTCGCGGGCGGGCGCTCGCGAGAACGAAGAGCACGCGTTGCGATCCAGCGGGGGCATCGGCGGTAGCGATAGTCAAGAAGAAGACTCCGGTGGAAAGGCACAACGCATCCGGCAGCGTGTCGAAGTGCGAGGGCGCAGCAGCGGAGGTCCGCATCCGGCCGCGCTGCAGAGACACGTTGCTTCCCTCTCACGATCACTGTACTTCAACGGGCAGGGAGGGATTCGAACCCCCGGTTCCCTTGCAGGAACGCCGGTTTTCAAGACCGGAGCTTTAAACCACTCAGCCACCTGCCCAACGTCCACCGGAGGCGGTCACGAGACCTCCGACAACCGTCGTAAACTCGCTACCGCGTGCGGGTTGCGCCACCTTTAGTGTCTGTAAAGGATTCCCTTGCTTCGGATCAGGGAGTCCCCTGCGGGATTCTCACGTACATTCGCTAGTACTATAGACGTACTTCGGAAGTGGTATGGCGACGTCGTGCTGCGCTGGCGCCGTTGCCGACGCGACCGGGTGATGGTGATGAGCAGCGATCCCAAACATGAGGAGCATCCCAAATGAAGCGGACCGGAGTAGTGGCACTGTTCGCATTCCTCTTCGCGAGCGAACCGGCGCTCGCGCAGACCCGCATTGCCGGTGCCGTTCGTGCAAGCGACGGCTCGGGCCCCATCGTCGGGGCCGAGGTGACGATTGCCGGGACGAAGCGCGGTGCCATCACGCGCGATGACGGCCGCTTCACGATCGCCGTGGATGCCGGCTCGTTCATGGTGGTTGCCAAGCGCATCGGCTACGCGCCCGACTCGCAGCGGGTAGCCGTCGCTGCGGGCCGCACGGCGGACGCCAACTTCACGCTGCGGGTGACGGCTGCGCAACTGGGCGGCATCGTCATCACCGGCTACGGCCAGAAGGACGTGCGCGACCGCACGGGCGTGGCCGAGACGATCCGGGAGAAGAGTTTCAACGTCGGGAAGATCACGAGCCCGGAACAGCTCATCCAGGGCAAGGTGCCCGGCGTCCAGGTGGTGACGAGCAACGAGCCGGGCGCGGGGATTGCGATGCGCATCCGTGGCGGCACCTCGATCAACGCCAGCAACGAACCGCTCTTCGTGGTGGACGGCGTGCCGCTGCCGGTGGGCGGCGGCGTGGCGGCGGGCCGCAACCCGATGAACTTCCTGAACCCCAACGAGATCCAGAGCATCACGGTGCTCAAGGACGCCTCGGCGGCCGCGATCTACGGGTCGCGCGGCGCCAACGGCGTCATCCTGATCACCACGAAGTCCGGCGTGCAGGGCGCGTCGACGGTCTTCTTCGGCAGCAGCTACTCGACGTCGTCGATCGTGAAGAAGCCGGACATGCTGAACGCGACGCAGTTCAAGGCGGCGGTGGCGCAGTTCGCGCCGGAGAACACGGCGCGGCTTGGCACCGCCAACACCGACTGGATTGACGCCATCACGCACAACGGCACCGGCGCCGAGAACAACCTGTCGATGGCCGGCGCCAGGGACGACATGCGCTATCGCCTCTCCATCGGCAGCATGTCGCAGGACGGCATCGTGACCGGCTCGAGCACGCGCCGTGAGACGATGGGCCTGACGTACAGCGACCTGCTGTTGGGTGACAAGCTCGAGTTCCGCGCCAACCTGAAGGGGAGCCGGGCGCTCGACACGTACGCGGCGGGCGGCATCGGCGCGGCGACCTCCATGGCGCCGACGCAGCCGGTTCGCAACCCGGACGGCACGTACTATCAGTGGACCGACTGGCTGGGCCCCAACAACCCGGTGGCCGACCAGGCGATGATCAGCGACCAGGGGTCGACGTTCCGCACGGTGGGCAACCTCGAGGCCAAGTACTCGCTGCCGTGGGTCGACGGGCTCAGCGCGACGCTGCGCACGGGTTATGACTTCACGCAGGCATCGCGCGTGACCTTTTCGCCGACGACCGCGCAGTACGACATCGAAGTGGGGCGCGGCGGCCGCTTTGACAAGAACAACCCGCGGCAGGTCAACACGGTGCTCGAGGTGTTCTCCACGTACGCCCGCAAGATGGAGGACCTCGCGAGCTCGTTCGACGTGACCGGCGGCTACAGCTACGAGGGGTCGCGCGGCGACTATCCCTGGTACTACGCCGAAAAGCTCTCGACGAACCTGCTGGGCAGCAACGGCGTGCCCGGGGCGCAGGTGCAGCAGAACTATCTGGTGATCGAGGAGAGCAAGCTGATCTCGTTCTTCGGGCGCGTGAACTACACCTTCCGCGACCGGTACCTGCTGACCGGCTCGATTCGCCGCGACGGATCGTCGCGCTTCGGCCCGGGCAACCAGTGGGGCGTCTTCCCGGCGTTCGCCGCGGCGTGGCGCTTGATCGAGGAGCCGTTCGTTCAGAAGATCCCGCAGTTGTCGGACCTCAAGCTGCGCTTCTCCTGGGGTGTCAACGGCAACCAGTCGTTCGGCAACTATCTGTTCCTCTCGACCTACACGAGCGGCGACAGCAAGGCGCAGTACCAGTTCGGGAACAACTTCGTGAGCACGATCCGGCCCAGCGCGGTCGACCCGAACATCAAGTGGGAGCAGACGACCTCGACGAATTTCGGCGTCGACTTTGGCCTGTACAACAACCGCATCACCGGCACGCTCGACGTCTACAGCAAGAAGACGGACGACCTCATTTTCAGGGTCCCGGTGCCGGCCGGCACGAACCTGTCGAACTACGTCACGACGAACATCGGCAGCATGAAGAACAGCGGTGTGGAACTCGGCCTGAGCGCCGTGATCCTCGAGGGTAGGAACTCGCCGTGGCGCTGGGACGGCACGCTTTCCGCCGGCATGAACAACAACAAGATCGTGTCGGTGAGCGCGTCGGGCGCCGACAAGATCCTGGTCGGCGGCATCGCCGGCGGCGTCGGCAACACCATCCAGGTGCTGCAGCCGGGCGAGCCGCGGTACGCGTTTCTCGTCTTCAAGCACAAGGTGGGCACGGACGGCAAGCCGGTGACGGGTGACAAGCCCGACAAGGACCTGTACCAGGACATCGACGGCGACGGCGCCATCACCCAGAGCGACAAGGTGGCGTACAAGAGCCCCGATCCGAAGTGGATCATCGGCCACACGTCGAACGTGTCGTACAAGAACTGGGACGCCTCGCTGTCGGCGCGCATGCACCTCGGCAACTACGTGTACAACAACGTGGCGTCGACGCTCGGCACCTACCGCGCCCTCAAGGGCACGCAGGCGCCCAACAACCTGCACGCCTCGGTGCTCAAGTACGGCTTCACCTCCACGCAGTACTTCTCCGACCTGTATGTCGAGAAGGCGAGCTTCCTCCGCCTCGACAACGTCAGCGTCGGCTACACCTTCAAGAACGTGTCGCGGATGAACTCGCTGCGCGTGTACGGCGCGATCCAGAACGTCTTCACGAGCACGAAGTACACGGGCGTTGACCCGATGGCCGGCGTCAACGGCATCGACAACGCGCTGTACCCGCTGTCACGCACGTTCACCACCGGCCTCAACATCGGCTTCTGAGCGGAGACGGAACCATGAAAATCACCATTCGCTCCATGCTCGTCGCCGCCAGCGCGCTGCTGGTGTCGGCCGCGTGCACCGATCCGACGGTGGCGCCGAAGAGCAGCGTCAGCAGCGCCAACATCTTCTCCGAGGAGACGTCGTACAAGTCGTTCCTCGCCAAGATCTATGCCGGCCTCGCGGTCAGCGGCCAGCAGGGTCCGGCGGGCAACGGCGACATCTCGGGGCTCGACGAGGGCTTCTCGCAGTACATGCGCCTGTGGTGGCAGATGGAAGAGCTGCCCACCGACGAGGCGGCCGTCTCGTGGAATGACGGCCCCATCCAGGAGCTGAACACCCAGATCTGGTCGTCGTCGAACTCGTTCCTGGGCTCGATGTACTACCGCATCTACTTCCAGGTCTCCATGGCCAACGAGTTCCTGCGTGAGACGACGTCGGAGAAGCTGGCGTCGCGCAACGTGTCGGCGGCCACGCGAACCGAAGTGGCCAAGTACCGCGCCGAGGCGCGCTTCCTGCGCGCGCTCAGCTACTGGCACGGGCTCGACCTGTTCGGCAACATCCCGATCGTGAAGGAGACGGACGCGCTCGGCAAGGAGCCGCCGGCCCAGGCGACGCGCGCCGAGGTGTACAACTACGTCGTCAGCGAACTGACCGCGATCCGCAGCGAGCTGCCCAACGTCGGCACGGGCGAATACGGCCGCGTGGACCAGGGCGCGGTGGCCATGCTGCTCGCCAAGGTCTACCTGAACGCGCAAGTGTACGCCGGCACGGCGAAGTACGCCGAGGCGCTGGCCGAAGCGCAAAAGGTGATCGCGGGGCCGTACCGCCTCGACGCGAACTTCCGCCGCATGTTCTCGGCGGACAACAACACGTCGCCCGAGATCATCTTCGCCATCCAGCAGGACGGCGACAAGATCCAGACGTGGGGCGGGATGACGTTCCTCATCCATGCCTCGGTCGGCGGGAGCATGAACGCCGGTGACTTCGGCATTGACGGCGGGTGGTGGGGCATTCGCACCAAGCCGTCGCTTGCGGCGCTGTATCCGACGCCGGGTCCGAACAGCCCGGACAAGCGCTCGTCGTTCTTCGTGTACAACGGGTTCTCCGGCAGCATGACGAACCTGACGGACTACACCACCGGCATCGGCTCGCCGAAGTTCACCAACAAGACTTCGACGGGCGCCTCGGGCAAGAACTCGACCTTTGTGGATACCGATTTCCCGGTCTTCCGCCTGGCCGACGCCTACCTGATCTACGCCGAGGCGGTGGTGCGAGGCGCCGGCGGTTCACGCGCCACGGCGCTGGGTTACATCAACGCGCTCCGTGACCGCGCCTACGGCAACACCTCAGGCCAGATCACCGACGCGCAGATGACGCAGGCGTTCATCCTGGACGAGCGCGCACGCGAGCTCTTCTGGGAGGGCACGCGCCGCACCGACCTGATTCGCTACGGCCAGTACAGCACGGCCGGCGTGTGGCAGTGGAAGGGCGGTACCGTGAATGGCGCCGTGACCGCGGCATTCCGCGACCTGTATCCGCTGCCGGCGAGCGAGTTGATTGCGAACCCGAAGCTGAAGCAGAACACGGGGTACTGATTCCGATGGGTACCACGCGCCCGGTCCGAGGCCCAGCCTTGGGCCGGGCGTGTGGTATGTGGATCGCGAGGCGCCGCGCGGGAATACGCGCGGCGCTTTCGTGCGTCGCACTCGTCGCTGCGTGCAGCGGCGGCGGTGATTCGTCCGCCGGCCCCTCGGGGCCCGGCGGCTCCACCGCTCCGCCAGGCCGGCCGGTCCTGCCGCAGGCATACCGCGCCACCGGGCGCGCAGCGGCCGGCGACGCGTTCGTCCAGCTCTTCTCCTGGTACTGGGCCGACGTCGCCGTGGAATGCGAGCGGTCGCTCGGCCCGGCGGGCTATCGCGCGGCGCTCGTCTCACCACCGCAGGAGCACAACATTGCCGAGGGGCGACCGTGGTTCGAGGTGTACGGCCCGGTCAGCTATTCGATTGACAATGGCAAGTTCGGTACGCGCGCCGAGTTCGTGGATATGGTGCAGCGGTGCAGGGTGGCAGGGGTGGATGTGTACGTGGACGCCGTGATCAACCACATGGCACCGGGAAGCGGCGTGGGCAGCAACGGCACGACGTTTTCACGCTACAGCTACCCGCCGCTGTTCGGTCCGGCGGACTTTCATCCGGCCTGCGCGCTGAACAACTACCAGAGCGCCGCAAACGTCCAGGACTGCGAGCTGCTCGGGCTGCCCGACCTCGACACCGGATCGCCGGGCGTGCGCCAGAAGATCGCCGACTACCTGATCGCCCTCGTGCGGCTCGGCGTCGCCGGCTTTCGTATCGATGCGGCCAAGCACATCCAGCCCGTGGAACTCGATAGCATCATGGCGCGCGTGAACCGCGCCGCTGCGCTGGAGGGGCGACCGGCGCCGTACCTTTTTCTCGAGGTCATCGACCCCGGCACCGAGGCGGTGAAGGCGGCCGACTACTACGGGCTCGGGTACGCCAGCGGTGGGGCGGCCGACATCACCGAGTTCAGGTTCCGCGCCGCGGGCAACCGGTTCATCGGCACGGGCGGCGCCCGCGCGGCGGAGCTGTCGTCGTTCTCGCAGCACAGCTGGCAACTGATGCCAGCTGACAAGGCGGTGGTCTTTCTCCAGAATCACGACACGCAGCGCGTCGACGGCGTCAGTTACGGCGACGGCGTGCGGCATCGCCTGGCGAATGTGTGGATGCTGGCCCAGCCCTACGGCTATCCGGTGGTGATGTCGAGCTACGCATTCGATCGCGCGACGCAGGCGGGGCGAGACGCCGGGCCGCCGGCGCGTGCGACGCCCCTGCGCTGTGCCGACCGCATGGAGCTCGCCGTGCGCGGCGAGTGGGTGTGCGAGCACCGCGATCCGTGGATCGTGGCGATGCTCGCCTTTCGCCGCACCGTGGCGGGGACCGACGCCGCGCGGATGTGGGACAATGGGGCCGACGCCGTGGCGTTCTCCCGCGGCAGCGCCGGATTCCTGGCCCTCAACGCCGGCGCGACCGGTGTGACCGCCGCGATACCGACCTCGCTGGCGCCGGGCGCCTACTGCGACCTCCTGACCGGCGGGCGCGGCGCCATGGGCTGCACCGGGCGCACCGTGACCGTTGGCGCCGATCAGACCATCTCCATCACCCTCGACGCGACCTCGGCCGTCGCGCTGCTCTCGGGAGTTCGTCCATGATGCCCCGACACTCGCCGGCGCTCGCCGCCCTGGTGGCTCTCCTGCTCGCGCCCACGCCCGCGCCGTCCCAGTCGCTCGCGCTCCGATCGCCCGATGGACGCACCACGTTCGTCCTTTCGCTGTCCGACAGCCGACTCAGGTGGGCGGTGACGCGGGATGGCGCGCCGGTGGTGATGCCGTCGCGGCTCGGGTTCACCTTTCGCAATGCGCCGTCCCTCGAGTCGGGACTGCGGTTGGTCGACAGCATTCGCACGTCGGCCGATGAGACGTTCACGCTCCCCCTCGGCGAAGTCGCGCGGGTGCGCGACCGGCACCATGAGCTGCGCGTGCGGGTTGTGGAGACGGCGGCGCCGTACCGCGAGCTCTGGGTGGTCGCGCGCGTGTTCGATGACGGCGTCGGCTTCCGCTACGAGTTCCCTGATCAGCCCAACCTCAGGGACTTCGAGATCATTGACGAACTCACCGAGTTCTCGATGGCCGAGGACATGAAGGCGTGGTGGATCCCGGCGAACATCGCGACGCCGGACCGGCAGGAGATGCTCTGGTCGTCGGGTCCGATCAGCAAGCTGGATCTCGTGCAGACCCCGCTCACGCTGGTGGGAACGAGCGGCCTGCACGCCGTGATCCACGAAGCAAACCTCGTGGATTACGCCGGCATGGCGCTGCAGGGGCGCAGCGAGAGCCGAACGCTGCGGGCGAGCCTCGCGTGGTGGAAGGACGGGAGCGCGGTGAAGGGGCGCACGCCGTTCGTCACCCCGTGGCGCACGCTGCAACTGGCCGACCGTCCCGAGGACCTGACGCCGTCGGTGCTCGGCCTCAAGCTGAACCCGCCGAGCCGCATTGCCGACGCGCGCTGGATCCGGCCGATGAAGTACAACGGCATCTGGTGGGGGATGCACGTCAACACGATGACGTGGAGCAGCGGGGCGCTACACGGCGCCACGACGGGCAACGCGCGACGGTACATCGACTTTGCCGCGGCCAACGGGCTCGGCGGCACGCTCGTGGAGGGATGGAACCTCGGCTGGGACAAGAACTGGATGCTGCACGGCGACGAGTTCTCGTTCACGGAGGCATACCCCGACTACGACCTGCCGGCGGTCGCGGCGTACGCGAGGGAGAAGCGCGTGTCGTTGATCGTGCACAACGAGACGGGGACGTTCGTGGAGAACTACGAGCGGCAGCTCGACAGCGCGTTCGCGCTGTACCAGCGCCTCGGCGTCACGGCGATCAAGACCGGCTATGTGGGCGACACGGTGAATCCCGGTGGGCACGCGCACCAGGGGCAGTACATGGTGCGGCACCATCGCCGCGTCATCGAAACGGCGGCACGCCGCGGGATTGGCGTCGTGATGCACGAGCCGATCAAGGACACGGGCGAGCGCCGCACGTGGCCGAACATGCTCTCGCGCGAGGGCGCACGCGGGCAGGAGTACAACGCGTGGGGCGGGGAGGGAGGTAATCCGCCGGAGCACGAAACGATCCTCTTCTTCACGCGGCTCCTCGCGGGGCCGGTGGATTTCACGCCCGGCATCTTCAACCTGCTGATCACGCGCAGCGGCACCAACGTGCCGCGCACCCCGGCGGACGCACGCCCGCGCACGACGCTCGCCAAGCAACTGGCGCTCTACGTGGTGCTGTATTCGCCCGTGCAAATGGCGGCCGACCTGATAGAGAACTACGAGGGGCAGCCCGGCTTCCAGTTCATTCGCGACGTGGCCGTCGACTGGGACACCACGCGCGTGCTGCACGGCCGCATTGGCGACGACGTGATCGTGGCCCGCAAGGCGAAGGGACGGGACGAATGGTTCATTGGCGCCATCAGCGACGAAGAGGCGCGCACCATCGAGGTGGCGCTCGACTTCCTCCCGAAGGGCCGCGCATATGTCGCCGAGGTGTACGCCGATGGCGCAAACGCGCACTGGCGACGCAACCCGCTGGCGCTGACGATCAGCCGCCAGCCCGTGCACGCCGCGACGCGCCTGCGCATCGCCATGGCGCCCGGCGGCGGCCAGGCGATTCGCATCCGTTCGGCGCGGTGAACGGCGGACCTCGAGCAGGAATCGGACCGCGCGGTCGGCATCGCACCTCGGCTGGGTTCTACCGATTACCACGGATCACACGGACACTGGCGGAAGGACACAGATCAGACCTGGGCACCTCTTCATGAAGATCATCCGTGTTATCCGTCAGTTGCCGTGTCATCCATGGGTGTCCGGGCTCGCGGCCGCCGCCGCCGCGGTCGGTCCGCTGTGCGGCCAGGCACAGGATGTCCTCTACCGTTCGCCGGCGTTCGAGGTCTCCGCCACCCGCGTGCGGCAGGGACCGTTCGAGGCGGTCGCTCTCTCGCGCGACACGATCACGTCAACCTACCCGCGTGCCGCGCGCGAGGTGCATTTCAAGTTTGCGCTCAACGGCGCAGACAACGAGTTCCCGCCCGGGATTGAACACACCATCAACCTGCGCCCGCGGGGCGGGGCGGTGGTGACGCCGCTGTACACATTCGCTGTCCCCCCGCGCCCCGTCCGGCCGCGCGCCGAGGAGGCGGCTGAGGGTGAGGACGGCGAGGCGCGCGTTACGATCCGGCTCGATTTGCGCGCGGTGCGGCGTGCGATCACCGAACACGGATACTATGATCCGCCGCTCGGCGCGCGCGTGCGCACCATCGAACCCGTCTACGTGATCGGCGACACCGATCCGCTGGTCTGGGATGCGCGGTCGTTGAAGCCGGGCGCGCCGCAGGAACTGACCGACCGGGACGGCGACGGCACCTACGAAGTGACGCTGTCATTCCGCACCGAGTACCTGCGGCCGCTCTCACCTGATGGGCGCGCGCTCTGGGCGAGGCGCATCGACCTCTCCGCGTATCCCGCACTGACGTCGCCGCACGTGCTCGCCGACGCGCTGTACCGCTTGTCACTCGAGGAGTTGCAGGAGCTGCGGCGGAGCGACGGCGCGCTGTCGGCGGGGGCCAAGTGGCCGGGGGTCTGGACGCGTGACGTCGCGCTCAGCACGGTGCTCGCGCTGGCCATCGTGGCGCCCGACGCCGCGCGCACGAGCCTGCTGATGAAGGTCGATTCGGCCGGGCGCATCATTCAGGACACGGGGACGGGCGGCTCGTGGCCCGTTTCCACGGACCGCATGACCTGGGCGCTCGCCGCGTGGGAGGTCTACGCCATGACCGGCGACCGCGCGTGGCTGCGGCAGGCGTACGATATCATCCGGCGCTCGGCAGACGCCGACCGCCACGCGGCGCTCGATGCGAGCACCGGCATGATGCGCGGCGAGTCGTCGTTCCTCGACTGGCGCGAGCAGAGCTACCCGCGCTGGATGCAGCCTGCCGACATCTACCAGTCGCAGGCGCTCGGCACCAATGCGGTGCACTTCGGCGCGTTCCGCGTGCTGGCGGCCATGGCACGGGCGCTGGGCGAGCCGTTGCCGGTGTGGGACGCGCGGGCCGACGCCGTGCGCCGCGGGATGGCGGCGACGCTCTGGCAGCCGGAACTCGGCTGGCATGCGCAGTTCCGATACGGCCGCGTGACGCTGACGCGGTCACCGAGCGCGGAGGCGCTAGGTGAGGCGCTGGCGCTCGTCACGGGGGCCACGCCGGCCGCACGGCGCGCGCGCGTGATGAGCGCCTTTCCGCTAATGCCATTCGGTACGCCGACGTTCTGGCCGTTCATCGCCGACGTGCCGTTCTACCACAACGCCACGATCTGGCCGTTCGTGACGGCGTACTGGACGTGGGCGGCGGCGGATGCGCAGGCGACGGCGGCGGTGGAGCACGGACTCGCGACGATGACACGTGGCACGGCCCTGTTCCTGACGCACAAGGAGAACATGGTCGCCGCAACCGGGCATTTCGAGGGGACCGCGCTCAACTCCGACCGCCAGTTGTGGAGCATCGCGGGGACGTTGGCGATGACCTACCGCGTGCTCTTCGGCATGCGGGCGGAGGAGCACCGGCTCGCCTTTCGTCCGATGGTGCCGCCGGCCTACGGCGGCGAGCGGACGTTGCGCGGCGTGCGGTATCGGCGTGCGAATCTGAGCGTGACGGTGCGCGGCCACGGGACGGGCGTGGCCCGCGCCTGGCTCGACGGGCGTGCGGTGCCGCGGGCCGAGGTTCCGGCGTCGTTGACCGGCGCGCACACGCTCGTCGTGGAACTCGACGGTCGCTGGCCTTCGTCTGCGGTCACTTTCGTGGATGCGCGTGTGGCGCCGGCGACGCCGGTCGCCGCACGGCGCACCGTGGCCGCGGAGACGCGGCTCGAGTGGCCGTCGGTGGCGGGGGCGGACCGCTACGTGGTGCACCGCGACGGGCGCGCCATCGACACCGTCCGCGCGACCGCGGTGCCGGTGATCGCGCGCGCCGTGCTGGCGGAGTACCAGGTGCAGGCGCTCGACAGCACAGGCGTTGCGTCCTTCCTCAGCGAGCCGGTGCGTGTGATCGCCGATGGCGCGGAGCAACTGCTGCGACCGCCGGGCTCCGCGGACGGGGCGCTGCGCCTCGAGCGCGGAACGCCGGCGCGTGTCGTGTTTGCGGTGACGGTGCAGCGGGGCGGGCGGTTCGCCATCGACGCGCGGTACGCCAACGGCAGCGGCCCGATCAACACGGAGGACAAGGCCGCGGTCCGCACGCTGCGCGTGGACGGTCGCGAAGCCGGCGTGCTCGTGATGCCGCAGCGTGGCGCCGGGCGGTGGGACGACTGGGGCTACTCGAACCCGCTGGTCGTCACACTGCGTCCCGGGCGGCACGTGCTGTTCCTGGAGTGGACGCCGCTGGACGAGAACATGAACGGGCGCGTGAGCACGGCGCTGCTTGAGCATCTGCGGGTTACGCCGCTGCCGTAGCGGGTCTGCGCCGCTTCCGCCATGGGCACCACGTACGCCTACCTCCCAATCAGAAACGCCAGCGCCTCCCCCATCCGCACCCGCCACGCCGTCTCGTTGTGCTCGGCCCCGGCCAACACCCGCGTCATCAGGTTGAGGCCATCCTTATATCCGGATGAACGGATGAGCGCGTCGGCCCGAGCCTGATAGGGCCCATACAGCGCATCCAGCGTCACCGTCCCGTGGTCAAAGTAGAACCGGTGCGTGCGCGGGTCGGGCATGTGCGTCTTCAGATACTCGATGAGCGAGCCGTCGCCCACGGGCCAGTGGGTCGAAACACACCCGGCCCCACCGAACACCTGCGGATACTCGGCCACGGCATAACACGAGATGAGTCCGCCCATGCTCGAGCCCATCACGAACGTGTCGGCCGGCCCGGTCCTGGTGCGATACGTCTTGTCGATGAACGGCTTGAGTTCGCCGACGAGGAACCTGAGGTATGCGTCTGACACCACACCGGCAGTGGACATCTTGCGGCCGGGCACCGCCATCATGCTGTCGCCCGGTGGCACGGCCTTCTGCGGCATGTACTCCTCGAACCGCTTGGGCGTGTTCCACACGCCCACCACGATCGCCGGGCGCACCTTCTTCTGCGCAACGAGCTGCGTCATCGTCTCGTCGATCGCCCAGTCCACGCCGGTGTACGACGTGGCGGGGTCGAACACGTTCTGTCCGTCGTGCATGTACAGCACCGGATACCGCGCCGCCGTGTTCGCCGAGTAGCCGGGCGGCAGCCAGACTTCCACGTGCCGCGATGCCACATGCTGCGAGGGGAAGTCGCGATGCATGCGCCGGTCGCCGGTCACGCCGAGCGACGGACCAGGCACCGCCTCGCTGGTCACGGGGAAGATGCACGCGCTCCGCCTGGGCACGCGCACCGTCACGCCCGTTCCCCACGACGTCGCCGCGCCGCAGACGCCCAGGAGATCCGCGCCGACCTTGCCAAGCGGAATGCGCGCGTCCACCGCCGCCGTGTCGTTGTTGATGGCAATCATCGTCGCGCCGCGCTGGTACACGTACAACTGGTCCTCCACCACGAGGTGCCTGATGCGACCGCCGCGCAGGTCGGTGCGCTCGGCGCGCAGCTTCAGGAGCTTCTGTGTATGCGCCCAGACGGCCTGCTCGTCCGCCGTGCGTCCGGCCGCCGTGAACGCGTCACGCGCGTCGCCGGGCCACCCGCCGGGAATCGTGCGCCGGTTGTCGGGGTCGCGACCACCGGGGATGGCGATTTCGTCGCCGTAGTAGAGCAGGGGAATGCCGCGCGTCGTCAACAAGAACGTGGCGGCCAGCTTGAGCCCGTCGACCGTCGCGCCGCGCTCGTTCATGAATCGTTCGACGTCGTGGTTGCCGAGGAATGGCGACAGGCGGTTCGGATCGGGATAGACATGGTCGCGCGCGACCATCATGGCGAGGTTGCGCACCGATCCGCGCCGCGCGAAGACGTCACGGATGGCGAAGTGCAGCGGGAAGTCGAACTGGTAGTCCACGCCGGTCTTGATCTTGTCCCATCCCGTGGTGCCATCGAGATGGAACGCGATCACCGTCGGGTCGCCGTCAAACGTCTCGCCCACGACGCGCAGCGCGGGGTGCTCGCGCTTGATGGCTTCCATCCACGGCTTCCAGTAGCTGCGCGGCACGTACTGCCACGTGTCCTGGCGAATGCCGTCCACGCCCGTCATCCCGATCCACCAGAGCGTGTTCTGCGTGATGTAGCGCGCCACCTCGGGGTCGTTCTGGTTGAGGTCGGGGAGGAAGCCGCCGAACCAGCCGTCGAGCGTCGCGCGCCGCGTGTGCGCCGTGGAGTACGGGTCGGCGAGCGCCCACCCCTGCCAGGTGTTCGACAGATGGTTCGCCCTGGTGCCGTTGTACCACGAGGGCGTCGGCGCGTCGTTCACCCACGGGTGGTATGGCCCTGTATGGTTGGCCACCATGTCCTTGATGACCTTGATCCCCATCCGGTGTGCCTCGTCCACCAGCGCGCGATACTCGTCGAGCGTGCCGAGGTGCTCGTCCACGCCGTAGAAGTCCACGGCGCCGTAGCCGTGGTAGTCGGTGACGCCCTGGTTGTCGTACCGTTCGACCTCGTTGACGCGGTCGTTGTTGTCGTAGACCGGCGTCATCCAGATGGCGGTGATGCCGAGCGACTTGAGGTACGGAAGCTTCTGCCGCACGCCGGCGATGTCGCCGCCGTAGTAGAAGCGCCCCTTGGTGCGGTCAATCAGCCCCGGCGACTTGGCCGTCCGGTCATTGGATGGATCGCCATTGACGAACCGGTCGGGCATGATGAGGTACATCACGTCGTTGGCGTCGAAGCCGGCAAAGCGGCCCGCCTTCGGGAGCGGCGCCGAGACGGTGAAGTCAAAGCGCACCTCGCCCGCGGTGGTGCGCACGCCGATGGCATAGGCGCCCGGCTTGGTGGTGGCCGGCACGCTGACGTCCGCGAAGACGTAGCTGCCGGCCGCATTCACGGTTGCGGCGCCGCAGCGCAGCGCGGAGGGGCAGGTGAGCTTCGCGCCCGTCAGGTGCTGTCCGCGGATGAGCAGCCGCACCGGGTTGATGGAGTGCCCCGCCCACCAGTTGGGGGGCTCGACCTTGCTCACGACCGGTGCCTGCGCCGACGCCGCGGCGCTGCAGAGGGCCAATGTCACCACATACTTCATGCCGCCGCCTCCGCGCGATCCTTCACGCGTGTCACGAGCAGCGCGGCGAGCGCGAGGAACACACCACCCGCGATCACTGCCGCCATCCGGTTGTTGTCGAGCACGTGATTCATCACCCAGCCGAAGCCCAGCGAGGCGACGATCTCGGGAATGACGATGAAGAAATTGAAGATCCCCATGTACACGCCGGTCTTCGCCGCGGGAATGGAGCCGGCGAGGATGGCGTACGGCATGGAGAGCGTGCTCGCCCACGCGATGCCGACGCCGACCATCGAGAGCAGCAGCCAGTTGGGATTCGTGATGATGGATACCGACAGCAGTCCTGCCGATCCGGCGAGCAGGCACGCGGCGTGGGTGATCTTGCGGCTCGTGCGGTGCGCCAGCGGAGGGAGCAGGAATGCGACGATGAAGCAGACGAGCGAGTAGGCCCCGAAGCAGACGCCGGCCCATTCAATGCCCTGTTGGTAGAGCGGCGACTTGGTATCGGGCGCGCCGAAGACGTTGGTTGCCACGGCGGGGCCGAAGTAGAGCCACATGCAGAACAGGCCGAGCCAGGTGCAAACCTGCACCAGCGCGAGTTCGCGCATCGTGTCGGGCATTGCGCGGATCGCCTTGACGATCTCGGCGACCCCGTGCGCGATGCCGGCGCTCTGCTTCTTCTCCGCCTCGAAGGCCGCGAGGTCGGCGGGCGGATGCTCACGCGTCGTGAGGACCGTGTACAGCACCGCGCCGAGGAAGGCCGCCGAGCCGATGTAGAACGAGAGCCGCACCGTGGTGGGAATGGCGCCCGAGTCCGCGCCCGACGTCACGCCGAACCAGTTGGTCATCATCCACGGCAGCGCGGACGCGACCACCGCGCCGATGCCGATGAAGAAGCTCTGCATCGCGAAGCCGCGCGTGCGTTCCGACTGCGGCAACAGGTCGGCAACGAAGGCGCGGAACGGCTCCATCGAGATGTTGATGGACGCGTCCAGAATCCACAGCAGGCCGGCCGCCATCCACAACGTGCTCGAGTTGGGCATCAGGATCAGGGCGCACGAACTGAGCAGTGCCCCGACCAGGAAATACGGGCGCCGGCGGCCGAAGCGCGGCGACCACGTGCGGTCGCTCATGTGGCCGATGATGGGCTGCACGATCAGCCCCGTGAGCGGCGCGGCGAGCCAGAGGATCGGGATCTGGTCGGGCTTGGCCCCGAGATACTCGTAGATGGCGCTCATGTTGGCCATCTGCAGTCCCCAGCCGAACTGAATGCCGAGGAAGCCGAAGCTCATGTTCCAGATGGTCGAGAACCTGGTGTGCGCGGCGGCGTGCGCCATTTTCCCTGCTCCTGGCGGTGGTGGACGTGCTTCGGCGCGGCAGCCGCGCGCCGCCCCTAGTGCCGTTGCTTGTGCATGGTCCACTGCGGCAGCCAGACGGCAAACCCGGCATCGGGCATCGGGCGCGCGATGAACGGGCCCTGCGCGACCTCGCACCCGAGGTCGGCCAGCAGTTCCCAATCGGGGCGGTGGATGACGCCGACAGCGACCGTGGACAGGTGCAGGTTGCGAGCGATCGCCATGCCGGCCTCGACCATCGCCCGCCTGACGGGATGCTCCGAGCATCCATCGACGCAGGTGCGGTCGAGTTTCAGTTCGCTGAAGGGGACGGTGAGCACATCGTCTACCGCCGAATGCCGACCGGTGAACTCATCCAGCGCCAGGTGGAAGCCCTTGATGCGCAGCCGCGCGGCGACGTCGACCATCATCGCCGGATTGTCGGCGAGGATGGTCTCCGGAACCTCGACGGTCACGCTGGCCGGCAGGACGCCATACTCCAGCGTGATCCCCTCGAGCAGGTCGGGAAGGTCGATCTGTTCGAACGCCAGCGGCGAGAGGTTGATTGACACCCCAATGTCACGGCCGTCCGCGCGCCAGCTGCCGCAGGCGGCGATGGCGCGGCGCGCGGTGAACTCCGTCAGCTCTGCCCTGAGCGCGGGGGAGCGCTCCAGCAACGGTGCGAGCACATCGGCCTCGAGCTGCCCGTGCAGCGGGTGCGCCCATCGGAAGATCGCCTCGGCGCCGACGCACTCGCCGGAATAGATGTGGATCTTCGGCTGATAGTGCATCTCGAGCTCACCGCGGGCCAACGCGTCGCGCACGTCCGCCTCGGCGACTTCAACGACGCGGCGAGGCTTCGGCCGGCGGGTTTCGCTCGCCGCTCGCAGCACGGGCTCGAGTTTCTCGGCGGTCAGGGGCTTGGAGAGCGCGCCCACGAGGTTGAGCCCGCGGAGCGTGGCGAGCGAGCCGGCGCTCTCGATGACCCGCTCGTCCTCGACGCTGAGAATGGCGATGGCGCATTGCAGCCCCAGGTTCGCGAACGCGCGGGTGAGTTCGATGCCGTCCTGGCCGGGCATGCGCAGGTCGCACAGGATCAGGTCGAAGGCGGCGCCCTGCGCCGTGACGGCGTGCAGGGCCTCGCGGCCGCTGTTGACCTCGACCACCTGCTCGATCCCCATGCTGCCCAGCACGCCTCGCTCAAACTGCCGGGCGATCTGCTGGTCATCGACGATGAGGACCCTGAGGCTCGAGTAATCGGCTTCCATCGGCTGGACTCCGCGCGTTAATGGACGTGGCCCGCCGCGCGAGGAGCGCCCGGCGGAGCGGGCGCCGCCGGCGTGGCGGGCGACAGTACAGCTTGAATGGCATCGACCAGCTCGCTCATGGCGAAGGGCTTGCCGATCGTGGCGTAGCCGCGGTGCTTCGCTTCGAGTGCCTGTTCGCCAAAGCCCGACGCGATGAGCACGCGGAGGCCGGGGCGCAGCGCGCGCAGCTGTTCGGCCAGCTCCATGCCATCCGCATCAGGGAGTTCGATGTCGGAGAGGAGCAGGTCGATGGGGCCCGGGTGCTCGGCGGCCGCCCGCTGGGCCTCGCCTCCCGCGCCTGCTTCCAGTACCACGTATCCCGCGTCCTCGAGCACGGTGACGAGCGCCTGGCGCAGGGCGGCGTGGTCCTCGACGAGCAGGATCGTCGTTTCCCCCGCACGGGGCGGCTGATCCACCGGAGCTGGGCTGGTCGCCGTGGGCCGCGCGTGAACGGACGGCAGATAGACTGTGAAGGCGGACCCCTTGGCTGGTTCGCTCCACACCGACACGCCGCCGCGGCGGCGCTCGGCCATGGCCTTCACCGCCGCCAGTCCGAGGCCGGTGGCCCTGCTCGGTGACTTCGTGGAGAAGAGCGGCTCAAAGCTGCGCGCCTTCGTGGCCGCGTCCATGCCCACGCCCGTGTCGGTTACCCGCAGCGTCACGTAGTCGCCGGCGGCGAGACCCTCCGCCGCGGACGCGTCCGGCGAGAGTGTGGCGTTCGCCGTCTCGATGGTCAGCAGGCCGCCAGTCGGCATGGCGTCGATGGCGTTCGTGATGAGGTTCATCACGACCTGTTCCACTTCTCCCGGGTCCGCGAACGTCAGGCTCAGGTCTTCGGCGAGCACCAGATCGTGGGCCACATTTGCCGGCAGAATGCGGTCGAGCATCCGGCCGATGCCGCGCACCAGCAGATTCACGTCGATGGGGCCGAGCAGGCCCGTATTGCGCCGGCTCAGTGCCAGCAACTGTTGCGACAACTGGCCCGCGGCCACGGCGGCGTTGCGAATCTCGCCCAGCCGCTTCGTTCGCTTGGCGACGTCCGTCGCATCGCGCAGCAGCAGGTCGCAGTAGCCCTGGACGACGGCCAGCAGGTTGTTGAAGTCGTGGGCGATGACATTGGCCAGCAGGCCGACGGACTCCAGCTTCTGCGCCTGGAGGAACTGCTCGGTGCGCTGCACGGTGTCGGTGACGTCCACGACGACGCAGCAGGCGCCGAGCATCGGTCCGGACGCCGCATGCACCGGGATGATGGTCGCGCGACCGTGTCGCGCCGGAGCGGAGCCCGAAGCGGAGCCCGAAGCGGCGCCCGAAGCGGCGCCCGAACTGGCTGGCGACGACAGCGGGACATCACGCAGCGGCCGTCCACTCTGCAGGACCTCGCGCACCTGATCCTCAATGGCCGGGTGCCACGAGCCCAACACTTCGGATAGTCGGCGTCCGGCGTGGTCGTTCGCGCCACGTCCGCTGACGGCCGCGAAGGCCTCGTTGACCCACGTCAGGCGCAAGTCGGTGCCGATAAAGGCCACGCCGATCGGTGCCCCGGAGACGGCGGCTTGGGCGTAGGCCTGATCGGGCGCTCCGGCTGCGGCAGCGGGCAACATGGCGACGAGTTCCGTATGGGGTGGCGCGACTCCGCGGGGTACGTGAGGGGCAGAATAAGCGGCCTCGCAAAGGTACCGTTGCGCCCGGAGTGCCACAAGAAGAAACCCGCGACGCCGAGACGCACGACGCCGAGCCGCACGACGCCGAGCCGCGCGATGCTTGCCGAAACGCCGGCCTCCACCGAATTTGCAGCGGTCGCCTTTCACGAATCGACACACGCATTCACGCTCGCCGACTGCGCCACGCGGCCGGCACTGGCAAATCCCATGGCACGCATTCTCCTGGTTGACGACGAACCGTCCATTCGCGCGTTGTTCGGCGAAGTGCTCGCGCTGGAGCAGCACGAGGTGACGACGGCCGGCGACGGCAATGCCGCGCTTGCGGCCCTGGCGCACGGCACCTTCGACCTGGTCGTCACGGATATCGTGATGCCCGACAAGGAAGGGATCGAATTCATTCGGGAGACGCTGCAGTTGAGGCCAGATCTTCCGATCATCGCCATGTCGGGCGGCGGGCGCGGCAGCAGCGCCGACTACCTGACGCTGGCCTCGCTGCTTGGCGCGCGCATGACGCTGGCCAAGCCGTTCTCGGCCCGGGAGCTGCTGGACGCCGTCGCCCGTGTGATGCAAGGGCCTGGCGCGGTCAGGCCGATGGCGTAGCGCTAGACGCCCGCCGAGACCGTGCGACCGGGTGGCGCGTGGAGAACGCGCTGGACGGTGGCGAGCAGCACGTCGAGCGTGATGGGCTTCTCGAGAAAGGCGACGACGGCCGCCGGCGGACCCTGCCATTCGATGACGCTCTGCACATAGCCCGACATGTAGATCACGCGGAGCTCCGGACTGATGGCCGAGATCTGCTCGATCATGCGCATGCCGGTCATCACCGGCATGATGACATCGGCGAGGATCAGGTCGGGGCGTTCCGCCGGCGACACCTCCGCGAAGTGCCGGATCGCTTCGGCGGGATCGCCCGTGTCCCAGAGCGTGTGCTCGTCCTCCGCCAGCATCTGCTTGACGACGCTTCGGAGGGCCGCATCGTCGTCCACCACCCAGATTCTACAGGCGTCGGGTTTCGCGTGGGCTGGTGCGGCCGCCGGCGCCGCTGCCGTCGTGGATGCGGATTCGGCCGTCGCGGCGGTCGGGGTGGCCGGCAATCCCTGCCGCGCCGCGATGCACACCATGTCGCGCCCGTCACGCTTGGCCTGGTACAGCGCGCGGTCGGCCTCGCCAAGGAGGAGTTCGAACGAGCCCATGCCCCGCTGATAATGCGCGATCCCGGCGCTCACCGTCTGGACGCCCCATGACAGCGGCCAGTCGCGCATCTGATCCAGCACGCGCTGCGCGAACACGAGGGCCGACTCCGTGTCGGTGTCACGCAGCACCGCGACGAACTCCTCGCCGCCATACCGCCCCGACAGGTTTTCCCGGCGCGTGTTCGTCGCGAGGATCCTGGCGAAGGCGCGCAGCGTCATGTCGCCGGCGGCATGGCCCTGCCGGTCGTTGACCCGCTTGAAGTGGTCGAGGTCGAACATGACGACCGCGAGACCCCGGCCGCGTTCGGCTGCCGCGAACTCACGTTCCAGCGTCTCCTCGAGGTGACGCCGGTTGGGCAGGCTGGTGAGCCGGTCCATCAGCGCCATCTCCTCGGCGGCGCGGCGCTCGCGGCGGAGCACCTCCGCCAGCGTCGCGATGCCGATGGAGACGGCAAGGTAGCTGGCGACGATTGCCATGAGCAGCGTCCAGTTCGGCTCGGCGATCTCGAAGGCGACGACGCTCGCCTGCGTCGCGGTGATCACCGCCATGCCGCCGGCGAGCGCGATGGCCACGCCCTGCAGGCCGCGGTAGTACGAGAGCAGGAAGGCGGGAATGAGCGCCGTCAGCCAGATGAGCATTCCGGCCCCACTGCTCGTCCAGTCCGGCAGCCAGAAGACGACCGCCACCGGCACCACCAGCGCGGCGATGGAAAGGGCCAGCGCCCGGGGCGGCACGCGCTGCGGTGCGGAAGATGCCATCATCTCAGGTACTCGGATGGTCGGAGCCCGGCGCCCCCACCCTGCGCTCCGCAGTGGCGGAGGTGCGGCCGCCAAACTGCGCTGCCCATGCGAACAGGGCGTCCTCCTGCATCGGCCGGGCGAAGATGAAGCCTTGGATCCTGTCGCATTCAAGGGCGGTGAACAGGTCGAGGTCCTCCTGGTTCTGCACACCCTCGGCCACGGAGGTCATGTTGAGCCTGCGGGCCAAGGCGACGCTCGCCTCGACGACCGAGCGCTTGAGCGTGGATTGGGCGCAGCCGTGCGCGAACTGGCGATCGATCTTGAGTTCGGTGAAGGGGACGCGCTGCAGCAGGGCGAGGCCCGACTCCCCCGTGCCGAAGTCATCCACGGAGAGGTGGAAGCCCTTGAGCCGAAGGCGCATGGCCACATCGACGAGGCGCACGAGGTTGCGCGCCACCTCCGTTTCGGTGATTTCCAGCGTGATGGCCGACGGTGGCACCCCGGCCTGGCGGGCCACGGCGTCGACGCGCTCCGGCAGGTCGAGCTGATCGAACGCCCGCGCTGAGAGATTGATGGACACGCTCAGGGGCGAGTGGCCCCGTTGCGCGCGACCGGCGAAGGCGATGCCTTCGGCCAGCGAGAAGTCCGTGAGGAGCACCGAGTAGTTGTCGGACCGTTCCATCGCGGGGATGAACGCCGCGGGCTGGAACAGGCCGAGCGTCGGGTGCTTCCAGCGAATGAGCGCTTCGACACCGACCAGGCGGCGGGATCGCGCGTCGACCTGCGGCTGATAAAACATCTCAAGCTCGCGCCGCAGGAAGGCGTCGCCGATCTCGTCTTCCGGGGCGGACGCGGCATTCGCCCATACGGCGGGTCGTTCCGCGAAGACGCGATGCAGCAGCGGCGCCAGGTTCTCCACGGTCACGGGCTTGCGAACGGTGCCGAGCAGGTGCAGCCCCTGCAGGCTGGCGAGCGTGCCGGCGATCTCGATGACGCGGTCCTCTTCGACACTCATGATCACGACGGCCGCCTCGATGCCAAGCGCAGCGAAGGCGCGCAGGGCCTCGATGCCATCGTGTTCCGGCATGCGCAGGTCGCAGAGAATGAGGTCGAAGCACGTCTCCGGCTCGGCAACGAGGGCGAGCGCCCGGCGGCCATTGCTGGCTTCGACAATCGTGCCGACTCCCAGTTCGCGCAGCACGTCGCAGACTGACGTGCGCACCGGCGCCTGGTCGTCGATGACGAGCACGCGCATGGCGTGGACCTCATGCCGCGTCACGGACACTCCGGCGAAGTCCGGCGGCCGAGGCCAGGCGACGAGTCAACCGGTCCGGTGTGGCGACACGCGGCCATCAGGGCTGTCCCTCGGGGGGCAGCGAGAACCAGAACTCACTGCCCGTTGTGCCGTCGCTTTCGACGCCGATGGCACCGCCGTGCGCCTGCACCGCCAGTTTGCAGAAGGAAAGCCCGAGCCCGCTGGAGCGCCGCACCTGTCGCACCCCGCCCACCTGTCCGAACCTCTCGAAGATGATCGACCGCGCATCGGGCGGGATGCCCGGCCCGGTGTCGGATACCGCAACGCGCGCGCCCTGGGCATTGCACGCGGCCGTGACGGACACCCGGCCGCCCGACGGAGTGAACTTCACCGCGTTGTCCACCAGGTTCGCGATGACGCGCAACACGAGCTTGCGGTCACCGTACGCCGGCGCCGCAACACCGCTGCCGTCGTGCACCACGCGGTCTTCGCCGTTGGGGACCAGGCGGGTCGCCGCCGCGATCACCTCGTTCAGGTCGAACCGCTCGGGTGCGAGCGGGAACTTGCATTCCTCCAGGCGGCTGAGATCGAGCATGTCGCTCACCATGTCCGCCATGCGCCGGGAGCTGTGCAGCGCCGCGTCGAGCACGCTGGCCAAGCCGTCGTCCGTCTTGCCGATGCGCATCTGCGCCAGCTCGAGACTCATCATCACCGCGGCCAGCGGCGACCGTAGGTCGTGCACCACCGAGTGCACGAGGGAATTCCGCATCGCCTCGAGGTCCCGCAGCCGGCGAAACTGCTCCTGCGCCGCACGGAACAGGGAATAGGCGGCAATCTTGTTCCCCACGCGCAGCGCGAGCTCGACGCGGTCCACCGGCTTGGTGAGAAAGTCGGAGGCGCCGGCGCGAATCCCCTTGATGCGGTCATCGCGCGCGTCGAGCACGGTCACGAGCACCACCGGGATGGCGGCGGTCGCCTCGTCGGCCTTGAGCCGGCGGCAGACCTCGAAGCCGTCGAGCCCAGGCATCTGCACGTCGAGCAGCACGACGTCGGGCGACTGCGAGACGGCCAGTTCGAGGGCGGTGTGGCCGTTGGCCGCCTCCACCACCTCGTTGCCGCCGGGCTCGAGCAATTCGCGCAGCAGCAGGCGGTTGGCGGCATTGTCGTCCACCACGAGGACGCGCCCGGTACGCCGCCCGACGGGCGCGGCGGCGGAAAGCACTGGTGCGGTCATCTCCTCTCTCCTCTTGCGGGCATCAGCGATTCCCCTTCAGTCCCGCCTCGACCTGCGCCTGGCACTCCGGACAGATGCCGTGCGTGACACGCGCGTTGGTGCGCTGCGTGAAGTACTGCTCGAGCGGCTGCCAACGGCCCTGCTCATCACGCAGGCGCCGGCACCAACTGCACATCGGCAGCAGTCCCTCGAGGCGATGCACGCGCTCGTGGATGCGGAGCACCCGTGCGGCGACGTGGAGGCGCGCGGCCAGCAGCTCGGCGTCGAACGGCTTCTCCATGAAGTCGTCCACGCCGGCGTCAATGGCGCTGAGCAGGTTGGACTTGCCGCCGGCAACCGTGAGCAGGATGACGTAGACGTATGGCGTGCCCGGCTCCGCGCCTTCGCGCAGCCGGCGGGCGAGCGCAAACCCGTCGAGCTGCGGCATCAACCAGTCGGTGATGAGGACGTCGAACTCCGTGCGCTGCAGCTTCGTCCAGGCTTCCTCGCCATCGGCCACCGCGGTGACGGCGTGGCCCTGGTGGCGCAGCGTGGCGTCGAGCAGTCGCAGCGAAATGACGTCGTCGTCGGCGATGAGGATCTTCACGAAGGGAGGTGCGGTGGAGGGTTGGGTGACGTGGAAGGTGGGGGCTGAGTGGTGCTGGGGCCAGCCAGTTCGCGCTCGACGGCGTCGAGCGCGCGGGCCAGTTCCGCCTCACCGTCGGCCAGGAGCGCGACGACGCCCGCCGTGTCGCCGGCCTGGCTCAACTGCTCGATCTGGGCGGCCCACGCGGCGAGGCCCGGCGCGCCAAGCGAGAGGCACGCGCCCTTGAGCTTGTGCGCCGCCTGTCGCAGGGCGTGGGTGTCGCCCGCCTGCGCGGCCTCGCGAATCGTCCGTACATGCCCCGGCGCCTCGGTGCGGAAGACGCCGAGCACCTCCGTGAACAGGTCGGAGCCCAATTCCCGCGCGATCGTCTTCCAGTGTTCGACGGTGTTGCGGTCGAGCGCACCGTGGTCAGCCGGGGTCGTCGCCGCCGCGGTCTCTGCGGCCGGGGACTCCGCGAGCGTCGTCGTCGCCGCCGCGGCCGGGAGCCATCGTGCCAGGACGTGGTGGAGTGCCTCGAGCGAAACGGGCTTGCTCAAGAAATCGTTCATGCCGGCGGCCATGCACCGTTCGCGGTCCCCCGCGAGCGCCCTGGCGGTCACAGCGATGATCGGCACTGACGCGCCGGAGGCAGCGACAAGTTCAAAAGTGGATCCTGGCGACGCGGTTTGCTCGCCGCGCGCAAGCCGCGCCTCGCATGCGCGAATGATCCGTGTCGCCTCGAAGCCGTCCATCTCCGGCATCTCGCAGTCCATGAACACCAGGTCATACTTGAACTGGCCGAGCAGGTCGACGACCTCACGGCCATCGGTCGCCAGACTGACGTGACAGCCGAAATGCTCGAGCGCGAGCTGCGCAACCATCTGATTGGACGCGTTGTCGTCGGCGACGAGCACGCGACCCGCAAACCGCGCCGGCCGCTGGTCGGGTTCGGCGCGCGGTGCGATCGCCGTGTCCGTGGCCGCGGGCGGCGTCGGAGCGCAGACCGTCCCGAGCAGCGCGCGGAGCGCCGATGGTTTCACCGGCTTCACAAGGCACCCCACGAAGTCACCCTGCCGCAGCAGCTCGGCGGTGTCGTGTTCGACGCCAGACGTGAGCAGGACGAGCGGGAGCGTGGCGAGGAGTGGATCGCGGTGAATGGCGCGGGCCAGGGCCACGCCGTCCATTCCGGGCATCTGGTGATCGAGCAGCGCGATTTGGTATGGGTCGCCGGCGTGGTGTGCCTGACGCAGCACGGCGAGTGCGTCGGCAGCAGAGGCGGCGGTGCCGGTGCGCAGTTTCCAACTGAAGGCCAGTTCGTCCAGGAGGGTTCGGTTCACCGCGTTGTCGTCCACGATGAGCGTGTGAAGGCCAACGATGGCGGCCCGCCGGGCCGCCTCCGGCTTCGGTGCATCCGGATCGACCGGCAGGGTCAGCGTGAACCAGAAACGCGACCCGGCCCCCGGCCGGCTCTCGACGCCGATGTCGCCGTCCATGAGGTCGAGGAGGCGCTTGCAGATGGCGAGGCCCAGCCCGGTGCCGCCGAACCGGCGCACGGTGGACGCGTCGCCCTGCGTGAATTGCTCAAAGACGCGCGTCGCCTCTTCCGGCGTCAGCCCGATCCCCGTGTCTTCCACCACCACGCGCAGCGGCGCCAGCCAGTCGACCGGGGCGGCGCAATCCACGGCGATCTGCACGTGTCCGTGCGCGGTGAACTTGACGGCATTGCCCAGCAGGTTGACGATCACCTGGCGAATGCGCCCGGCGTCGCCGATCAGGTAGCGCGGCGTGCCCGGCGGGTACCGGACGCTGAACTCGACCTGCTTGCTCCGCATCGCCGGCGCGAACATCGCGCCCGCTTCCTCGACGAGACGCAGCAGGTCGAACGGCACGGGCTCCAGCGTCATCTTGCCAGCTTCGATCTTGGAGAAGTCGAGGATGTCGTTGACGAGGTGCAGCAGGGCGTCGCCACTGTCGTGCGCAATGGTGGCCAGCTCGCGCTGGCGACGCGTCAGCGTCTCCTCGTACAGCAGGCCGATGGAGCCGATGATGCCGTTGAGGGGGGTGCGGATCTCGTGGCTCATGGTGGAGAGGAACTCGCTCTTCGCCCGGTCCGCGGCCTCGGCAAGCTCCCGGGCGCGGATCAGCTCCTCCTCGGCAAGCTTGCGTTCGGTGACATCGCGGAAGTTGACCACGAAGGAGCGCAGGTCCGGATCGGCGAGCAGGTTGGTGGCCACGATCTCCAGCCAGCGCCAGGTGCCGTCATGCAATCGGACTCGGACGGTGACCGTGGTGCTGGCGCCGGGCATCGCCCGCAGGCGCGCGAGTTTCTCCTGGGTGGACGACAGTTCATCGGGATGCAGGAAATCCCACATGTACCGGCCGAGCAGCGCCTCCGGCGGCTGGTGCAGCAGCCGCTCGGTCGCCGCGGAGAGATACGTCAGCTTCCCGCTGGCATCGGTCGTGGCATTGCCTTCGACGGTGTGTTCGGTCATGGCGCGGTACCGCCGTTCGCTGGCGGCGAGCGCCACCTCGGCGGCCCGGCGCTCGGTGACATCGATCCCGACCGCGAGCACGGTTTCCGTCGTGCCGTCCGACGCAAGCTCCGGAACGCAGTGGGCGTTGATCACCCGATCGCCGGCGGGTGTCGGGATCACGAAGTCGACTTCGTACGGCTGCCCCGACTCGAACACGTGCCGCAGCGCGCGTTCCGTCTGTTCCACCATCGCCAGGGGAAGGCCGAGCTCGCGATCCGACTTGCCCTGCAGCATCGCCGGATCGATTCCCGTGATGCGTCGCACGGCCGCATTGCCGTACAGATGGCGGAACTGCCGGTCGAAGCGCAGGATCGTGATCGGGGCGCTGTCGGTGACGGTGCGCAAGTTGGCTTCGCTCCGTTCGAGCGCCGTCTCCACCTGAAGCTTCCGCTCGGTCATCTCATTGAACGTGCCAATCAGTGTCGCGATCTCGTCACCACCGCGCACGGGGACCGGCGCGTCGAGGCGGCCACTGGCCGCCTGCCGCATGGCGGCGGTGAGCGCCTCCAGCGGTCGGACCACGAGGCGCATCGCGTCGACGAATGCGAGGCCGACCATCAGCAGCAACGCGACGGCCATCCAGGCGAGCGCACGCAGCACGCGCCGGACCGGGGCGAGGAGCACGTCGTCGCTCGCCGTGGCGCCGACGAGCCATGGGCCGGCCTGATCGTTGAACCGGTCCGTGGCGGCGACGGCGGCCACGACGTCGTGGCCGTGGCGATCCCGGTAGCGCACGTGGACGCGCGACGCACCGGCCGTATCGCCCCGCGCGGCGAGCCGGAGCGACTGCCACTCCGGGTACCTCCGCATCAGGAGCGCCGCAGTGTCGGAGCTGATCAGCAGCCGGCCGTCGGGCGCGAGCAGGACCGCCGCGTCACTGCCGGCCAGGCTCCCCGCGAGACCGGTGATGAACTGGCGCAGGGGCTGTGTGCGCACGGCACCGATGAGATATCGCTCTGGCCGGCCCTCGAGCGCGGCGACGCGCGTGACGAACTGCAGGATGCGGTTTGACTTCACTCCCGCCCCGGCGGCTGCGGGCGCTGCCGGCCGCGACGTCGAATCCGCAAACGCGGCGATGGCAACAAACCGACCTCCGCTGGTTCGGGCTTGGGCCATGGCGCTGCTGACGCCGGGGAACAGATCGATCAGCGGCCGACCGGCCGCTGCGCGGCGTGTCGAGGCGATGACGCGTCCCTCCCGATCGGTCAGGTACAGGGCATTGAAGGGCAGGTTCAGCAGTGACAGCGATCGCAGCTGAGCGGTGATCGACGCGGGCGTTCCCGCGGTGAAAGTCGGATCGCCGGCCAGCGCGAGCAGGTCGGCCTGCCGCTGGCGCATGAAGTCGTTCACCTGGTCCGCGGCGACTCGCACCGCACTGTCCATCTCGCGCTCGGCGGCCTCCAGGAGGTAGCGCGTGTGGACCCCCTGCACGATCACCATGGCGCCGCCAAGCGGCACGACCGCGGAGACGAGAAGCCCGAGGGCGATCCGCGAGCGGAGCTTCATGGGGCGACGTGACGCGGGACGACGCGTCGTGCGTTCACGCGGAAACCAGCCTTGCCACGAGGGTGGCCAGTGCCTTCAGGTTCACCGGCTTGGTCATGTACTCCGTGGCGCCGGCCTCCAGGCAGCGTTCACGGTCGCCGGGCATCGCCAATGCCGTCAGCGCAACGATCGGGATGCTGCGCAGCTCCTCGTCGGCGCGGAGTTCGCGCATGGCGGTCACCCCATCCATCACCGGCATCTGGATATCCATGATGATCAGCGCCGGGCGCAGTTCACGGGCCATCTTCACGGCGACGAGGCCGTTCATCGCGTACTGCATATCGTATCCGCGGTACTCGAGGTAACCGCCGATGGTCTCGACGTTCGCCGCGTTGTCCTCGGCGAGCAGAATGCGGGGACCTCCCCCCAGTTTCCGCAGGGCGCCCGGCACTGGGCTCCACCGCGCCGCCGTCGGTGCGCGGGAGAGCAGCGCGCCCGCGAGCTGCGCGCGGGTCACGGGCTTCGTGAAGTGCGCCACCGCGCCCTTGGCCAGTGACTCGCGGGGATTGTCGACCACGGAAATCACCACCACCGGAATGTCCCGCGTTGCCGGATGTTCCTTCAGCCGATCCAGCACGCGCCATCCGCTTTCCCCGGGGAGGAGGATGTCGAGCAGGATGACATCCGGGCGTTCGCGCAACGCCGCCTCGAGCGCCATCTCGCCACGGTCGTGCGCGACGCTCGCGATGCCCAGGTCCGTCAGGTACCCCGCGAGGATCTCGACGGCGGTCGCGTCGTCCTCGATGAGGAGTGCTCGACGATAGGCGGGGCGACCGGCGCCGGACGGCGCCGCCGCTTCCGGTGTCCGGACGGCCGCCCCGACGATCTTGGGCAACGTCACGGTGAAACGGCTGCCGCGTCCCAGCTCGCTCTCCAGCGACACGCTGCCGCCGTGCAACTCCACGAGTTTCGCCACGAGCGCCAGGCCGAGTCCCGTTCCCTGTTCCGCCCGGCTGAGTCCGGAATCCAGCTGCGAGAAGGTGAGGAACAGCTTGGGAATGTCGGTCGCGGCGATGCCAATGCCGGTGTCCCACACCGCGAACCGCACCACGTCCTCGCCCGCGGGCGCGTCGACGTCCAGGCCGATGCGCCCGCTGGCCGGCGTGAACTTCACCGCGTTGGAGAGCAGGTTGACGAGCACCTGCTTGAACCGTCGCTGGTCCGCCTCGAACTCGGACAGCTGCGGATCGATCGAGACGGTGATGCCGATGTCCTTGGCCGTCGCCTGCGAGCGCACGAAGGCGAGGCAGTTCTCGCAGAAGTCCTGCATGGGCACGACCGACGGGACCAACTCCAGCATGCCGGCTTCGATCTTGGAGAGATCGAGGATGTCGTTGATGAGGGCCAGCAGGTGCTGCCCGCTGGTCGAGATGGTGGTCAGCGCCTTGGCCTGGCGCGGGGTGATGGTGTCGGCCAACTGCTCGATGAGCGTCTCGCTCAGGCCGAGGATGGAGTTCAGCGGCGTGCGCAGTTCGTGGCTCATGTTGGCCAGGAACTCGTCCTTGAGCCGCGAGACCTTCTCGAGCCGGGCGTTGGCGTGCTGCAACTCGCTGGTGCGCTCGGCGACTTTGGCTTCGAGGGCGTCGTTGGATCGGCGCAACGCCTCCTGCCCCAACGTCCGCTCGATGGCGATACGGGCCAGGTTCACGCCGTGCGCGACGACGGATTGATCCTCGGGAGCGGGCTCGTGCGGCTCGTGCCAGTAGAGCGCAAACGTCCCGAGCACCCGTCCGTCGCCGCGCAGGATGGGCGTGGACCAGCAGGCATGGAGGTCGTGCGGCAGCGCCAGGGACCGGCACGTGGCCCAGCGCGGATCGGTGGCGATGTCGGCCACGACGACCGGGCGGCGCAGGAATGCGGCGCTGCCGCACGAACCGACGTCCGGTCCGATGGCCACGCCGTCAATGGCGCGGCAGTAGGCCTCGGGGAGGTGCGGGGCGGCGCTGTGCCGCAGGTGCACGCCGTCCGCATCCAGCAGGAGCACCGAACAGAGGGCGCCATCGACCTGTGCCTCGATGGTGAGGGCCAGCGCATCGAGCGTGTCGGTGAGCGGCTGGTCGGTGGCGACCATGCGCATGACCGTCGCGTCGCCATCCTGCAGAGCGGCGGCCCGCTTGCGCTCCGTCAGGTCTTCGGTGACGCGGGCGTAACCGCGCAGCGTGCCGGTGTCGTCGCGCAGCGCGGTCACGACCAAACGGGCGACGAATCGCGAACCGTCCTTGCGCAGCTGCCAGACCTCACCTTCAAAGCGGCCGTGCGCCGCGGCCGCCGCCAGTTCCTGGTCGGGCGCGCCGCCGCTGGTGTCTGCGGCCTGGTACAACCGTGAGACGTGCTCGCCGACGATCTCCTCCGCCCGGTAGCCCACGATGCGTTCGGCACCCACGTTCCAGCTCGCCACGCACCCGTCGGCGTCGAGCATGATCATGGCCAGGTCCTTGGCGTGCTCCACCAGCAGCCGGAACCGTGCCTCGCTGTCGCGCAATGCGTCGACCGATCGCGCCAACTTGGAATGCCGTTCCTCACGCAGCCAGAACAGGCGTCCGGTGAACAACAGCGCCAGCACCAGCAGGGCGATCACCGCGGCGATGGAGCCTGCGCGCGCGCGCCAGACCGCGAACGCCTCTTCGTCATCGACCTTGGCTACCATGATCCAGGCAGTGCCCGGGACGGGGTGGACCACCGACAGCACCTTGACGCCGCGGTAGTCCGTGCCGTACGCCACGCCGTGGTGGCCGAGGGCGCCCTGCACCTCCGGCGCCTCGCGCCGCGTCAGCGCGAGCTTCAGGCGCAGGAGCGAACCCGGGCTGTGGCGCAGCTCGCTGACGAAGAGCGCGGAATCGCCGTCGCGGCGCAGGAGCAGGGTTTCCGCGCTGCGGCTGGCGGTCGGCCACGTCTGAATGAGGGACGCGAGCACTTGCGAGTAGCGTTGCGACATGACGATCGCGCCAATGGGAAGGCTGGTCGGCGCGTTCGAGGCGAACAACGGGGCGACGACGTCGAGATGGGCGGAGCTGTCGTCGCGCGTCGCATGCAAGTCGGTGAATACCGGGCGCCGGGTGCGGAACGCGTCCGCCAGGGCACGGACCGCCTCGGCGTGCAGCCCTGGCAGGCGCGGGTCGAGGCCCAGGCGCACACGCCCGCGCGGGTCGAGCAGCCGGATGTCGCTGAAAGCGTCGTGTGTCTGCGAGGAACGGAACTGATCGAGCATCAGGTCTCGGGTGTCCGTGCGCGGCGCCGCCAGCCAGCGCGCCACGGCATTCACGAAGGTCGGGCTGCCCATCATGACGTGCGCGTCGGCCGCCATTTCTTCACGCCACTGGACGAGCATCTCGATCTTCAGGCGCGCGATGGCCTCCACTTGCCCTTCGACCTCGCGTCGCACGCGCAGTTCCTGGGCGAAGTAGAACCAGAAGCCTCCAGCCAACGTGACGAGCAGCGCCAGCACCGTGGCGCCGACCGTGGCCCGCGTCCTGGTGCTGTGCAGCTCGGCGCGGAGCCTCCCCATTACGCCCAGCGTCGGGCGCGCATACAGCACGCCGATGGACAGCAACACACAGCCGGCAGCCGTCTGAGGCGCCATGCTGGTGTATTGCCTGAAGCCGTAGGGCATGGGGGCGCCGCCGACGTACTCCATGAGCGTTCGCAGGCTCACGATGCCGGTGGCGAGCGCGAGCAGTTCGGCCGGGCGGAACCCGCGTCGCGGCTCCCATTCGACAGCCATCAACGCCAGGCCGAGGAGCACGAAGCAGAGCGCCGTGGCCGGCGCCATGCGCCCCGGCATCACGGTCGCGATGGCGTTCGCGTCGTCGGCAAACAGCAGCTCGTCGATGCCCAATTGCCAGCCGAACGTGTACTCGCCGAGCGTCAAGCCGCCGATCAGCAGGGCGAGCGCCGCGAGCCACGGCGCCGTCCGTGGCAGGGCGACCGGCCACCGCGGTTCGTGACTGGCGCTTGCGGAAGGTGCCCCAAGCGTCAGCGCGAGTCCAGCGAGAACGAAGGCGAGCGCGGTGTTGACCTTCATGGACACCACGCCAGGCACGAGATTCTTCAGCGCCGGAATGTCGAACTGCCAGCCGACGAGAACAAGGACGCCGGTGAAGGCCGCGATGCCCCCGCACGCCATCGAGAGGCGGACGGACCAGGAGCTGGGGGCGTGCTCGGCAGGCTTGCTCATGACGCGACCAGGCTCGATGCGAGCACGATCGGTGCTCGGAGGCGGGTGGATCGACGCGCGCGTTCGCATGCGCCGATGGTGACGGATCCTCCACGGCGCTCCGGGCCATCGAGCACGGTGACGGCAACGATCGGGAACAAGGTCATGACGAGACGTGCGGCGTTACAGGCGGCGCACATACGGCGACGTCAGGGTCGCGCAACCTCTGGAACTCGTCGCCGGGAGCTTCGATCACGAGTAACCGCCATGGGACCTTCGGGTCGGGGGGACTCGTGGCCTCGAACATGGCAGTCGTCCACCGGGCCGGCAAGGTGGCCGAGAGCGAGTGTGGCCGAGGGCGAGGTGGCCGAGAGCGAGTGTGGTCGAGAACGAGGTGGCCAAGCGCCAGGGGCCGAGCGCAAGGGCTCGGCGCGACTTGCGCCCCCGCACGCACTCCGCAGGCGGATGCTGGCACGGCGACTTGCCCACGCCTCGCCTGCGTGGGATACTATGTGTTTCGCCGGATGAAGCACTCCCCGCTTTCCGGAGCCTGCTGGTGACGCCTCGAATGGACCTTGTGTTCCGCCCGCATGAAGCGAATCGGACGCTTGCGGCCTGTGCGGTCCGGCAAAGAGGGCCAGACGCGTCGTGCGGGAAGTTGAGGAGGAGCGTGTTATGCTGAAGCGACTGCGCCTTGCGCTCTTCGCCATCGTCGCGCTCGCGCTGCTCGGTGCCGTGCTGCTCACGAGCCTGCGCCAGGTGCGCCACGCCCAGGACTCCGAAGCGCAGGTGGTGCAGGTCCTGGAACTGCGTCGCGCGCTGAACGAGCTCCTATCGGTGGTGCAGGATGTCGAAGCGGGGGCGCGCGGCTATGCGATTACCGGCGTCCAGGAATTCCTGGCACCGTTTTCGGCCGGTCTCGGGCGATTGGCTCCTACGCTCGCCAGCGTGCGAGCACTCCTTCCAGCCGATGCGGGCCAGCGGCAGCAGTTCGCCGCACTGGAGCTCCTGATCCAGCGCAGGGTCGGGCATGGCGCAGAGCTCGTGCGCGTACGAGACGAGGCAGGCATAACGAGGGCGCAGGCTGAAGTCGCGAGTGGGCGCGGAAAGGCCGCCATGGACTCCGTGAGGGCCATCATCCGGGACATGGACGCCGCCAGCGTCCAGCTGCTGCGCGAGCGCGATGTCCGCTCCAGGAGCGAACGGGCGAGCCTCTACTGGTTTGTCGGCATCGGATCACTCGTTGCCATCGCCCTGCTCCTCGTGGTGCTTGCGATGCTGCTGCGTGAGAACGAACGGCGAAGCCTGGCGCAGGCTGAGCTCGACCGGTTTTTCACTCTCTCGCTGGACATGCTGTGTATCGCCGGGGCGGACGCGACCTTCAGGCGCGTGAGTCCCGCGTTCACCGAGACGCTTGGCTGGAGCGCGGACGAGTTGCTTGCGCGGCCGTTCCTCGACTTCGTGCACCCCGACGACCGCGACGCCACGCTACACGAGGTGGAACGACAGGTGGCCGCCGGCATGAAAGTGATGAACTTCGAAAACCGCTACCGGCACAAGGACGGGTCCTGGCGCGTCCTGTCGTGGAAATCCGCGCCCCAGCCGGGCGGATTCCTGTACGCCACCGCGCGCGATGTGACCGAGCAGCGGCGTGCCGAGGAATCGTTGCGTCAGACCGCGGATGCCCTGCGCGAGGCCAACGCCGAATTGGCCCGGGCGGCCAAGCTGAAGGACGAGTTCCTCGCGAACGTGAGCCATGAGCTGCGCACGCCCCTCAACGCCATTCTCGGGTTGAGCGAGACGCTGCTCGAGCAGGACGAGGCCTCGCTCACGCCGCGCCAGGTCCGGTCCATCGCCACGATCTCCGCCAGCGGCACGCACCTGCTGGAGCTCATCAATGACGTGCTCGACCTCTCCAAGGTCGAGGCCGGCAAGCTGGTCGTGCATGCACGGCCGATGCCGCTGGATGATTTCGCGCAGGGCTGCCTCTCGTTCATACGAACGCAGGCCGCGCAGAAACAGCTGAGCGTTGCATTCGAACCGGGCGGGCCGGCAGCGTGGGTGTCGGCCGACCCGAAGCGGCTCAAGCAGGTGCTCGTCAACCTGCTCTCCAACGCGGTGAAGTTCACGCCCGACGGCGGGCGCATTGGCCTATCGGTGGCCGCGCCCGACGGGGAGCAGGTGGTGCGTGTCACCGTCTGGGACACCGGTATTGGGATCGCCGAGAGCGACCAGCGTCGGCTCTTCCAGGCGTTCACGCAGATTGACTCGGGACTGAACCGCACGCAGGAAGGGACGGGGCTGGGCCTCGCGCTGGTCCACCGTCTGGTGGTGTTGCACGACGGTCAGGTGCAACTCGAGAGCGCACCGGGGCAGGGGAGCCGCTTCGTCGTGACGCTGCCTCGAGTGGGTGCAGCGGAAGCCGATGCCCTGACGCCCGCGTGGCAGGACCATCGCGACTTCCATCGGGCGCTCATCATCGAGGACGACCCCACAGCTGCCGGTATTCTGGTTCGCTATCTTGCCGAGCTTCAGGTGACCGGCTTCGTGCACGCGCGCGCGGAAGGGGCGGTGGAGGCGGTGCTTCGCATGCAGCCTGATGTGGTCCTGCTGGACATCTATCTGCCCGACGACAGCGGCTGGGTGGTGCTCACGAGGCTCAAGGAACATCCCGAGACGCGCGACACCCCCGTGGTCGTGATCAGTATCGTCGACGAACCGGAGAAGGCAGTGGCACTCGGCGCGGTCGCGCACCTCGTCAAGCCGGTGTCGCGCGCGCAGCTCGCGGGTGTCCTGCGACGCGAAGCCGGACGCGCCGCGCACGACACTCCCGTGTCTGGTACGGCCATTGCCGACCATCGGCCGCTGGTCCTCCTCGCCGAGGACAATGAGGCGAACCGCGAAACCATCGGTGGCTACCTCGAGGACAAGGGTTTCGACATGCGCTACGCCGTGGACGGCCTCGAAGCCGTGGCGATGGCGCGCCGGCTGACACCCGCGCTCATCCTGATGGACATCCAGATGCCGATGATGGATGGTCTGGCCGCGATGCGGGAAATCCGCGCCGACCCATCGCTGGCCGCCGTGCCCATCGTCGCGCTGACCGCTCTGGTGATGCCGGGTGACCGCGAGCGATGTCTCGAGGCCGGCGCCACCGAGTACCTGAGCAAGCCGGTGAGTCTCAAGGGGCTGGCGGCGCTGGTGCAGCAGTTGCTGTCCCGCGCGCGACAACCCGCGTCTCAGCCGATCTTGCGCAGCTGATCGAGCAACTCACGCGCCGTCGGCACGCGTGCCGTCGGTTCGTAGCGCAGGAGCCGGTCGACGAGCGCCGACAGGGCGGGCGGGACTTCAGGGACGAGCTGCTCCAGGGCGGGGGGCGGCCCTTCGAGCATTCGGGCCACGATCGCGGTTGGCGAGTTGGCGTCGTACGGTGCGAGCCCCGAGAGGCATTCGTACAGGACGGCGCCCGCGGCGAACAGGTCGCTGCGCTCGTTCACGTCATTTCCGAGCAGGCGTTCGGGAGCCATGTACCGCGGCGTCCCCACGACGGCGCCGTGCAGGGTGAGCTCGCCGCCGGTCTGTACCAGCCGGGCCAGCCCGAAGTCCATCACCTTCAGGATCCCTGCGTCGGTGACGAGCAGGTTGGCGGGTTTGATGTCCCGATGGATGATCTGTTGCTCGTGCGCCACCACCAGCGCCTCCGCGAGCTGCATGCCGATGGCGAGCGTGGACGCGACCGACAGGCGCCCCTGCGTCTCGAGCAGGCTCTGGACCGTGATGCCCTGCACCAACTCCATGGTCAGGAAGTACGTCCCCTGCCACTCGCCCAGGTCGTGCGTGCGCACCACGTTGGGATGCGTGATGCGGCGCGCGAGGCGGATCTCCGACTTGAGGCGCTCGAGGAGTTCCTTTTGCAACTGCAGCAGCCCCGCGCGCACCACTTTGACGGCGACCTCCTCGTTCAGTTCGCGGTCGCGCGCGCGGTACACCACGCCCATCCCCCCGCTGCCGAGTTCCTCGACAATCTCGTACCGTCCGGCGAGCAGGTGCCCGGCGGCCAGTGCACTCGCGTCGGGGATCGGGAGCAGCGTCAGGGACGGGCGGTCCTTGGACTCCTGCACCTCATCCCGCAGATGCCGCACGCGCCGTTCGAGCAGCGCCTCGCGCGCACGCCACCCGGACACCACGCGATCAAAGACGCGGGCGAGGCGTCCCAAGGCGTCGTCGTGGCTGGCGAGGCCGTGCAGCGAACCCGGCTCATAGCTCTCACTCTCCACGGCCTCCGCGGCCAGCGTCAGCTGCGCCACGCGGCGCAGGTAGACGAGCTCCTGGTCGCGCAGTCGCTTCCGTTCGAGCGACGCGCGCAGGCGCGCCTGCAGCAGGAGCGCGTCGAACGGCTTGCCGATGTGATCGTCCGCTCCCAGCTCGATGCAGCGCACGACGTCGGCCACGTCGCCCATCCCCGACACGACAATGACCGGGATGTCTCGCGTGACGTCGCTGGCCTTGAGCCGCTTCAGCAGCTCGAAGCCGTCGCATCCCGGCATCTGGATGTCGCTGACGATGACGTCGATCGGTTCGCGCTCCGCGATCGCCATCGCGGCCGCGCCCTCGCCGGCGGCGACGACCTCGTACTGCAGCTCCTCCAGCTGCACGGTGAGCAGCCGCCGCATCAAACCCTCGTCGTCCACCACCAGAATGCGCGGCACGCGCGCCTCGGCTGTCGTCGGCGCCTCGCCCGGCAGCGCAAACCGCGCGGATGCCGCGGGCTGCTGCAGCGCGGTCGGCGCCGCCGGCGCCAGCCCGGGCTCGTCGCCGCCGAGGCGCAGCGCGGCGTCCCGGATGGCGCGTGCATCGCCAAGCAACAGCTCGTCGTCAACGTCGGTCGGCACCAGGGCCAGCAGGCGCGTCATGGCCTGAACGACACGGCGCTGGGGTTCGCGCAACTCGCGCATGAGCGCGTCGATTTCCTCGCGCGACACCGTCCCTGCCGCGGCGTGGTACCGGCGCTCCACGAGGGCCCGCGCCTGATGTCCGGCGAGCAGCGCCTCGCCGACGGCGTCCTGCCATTGCTGCCGTCCGGGCTTCGTCAGGGTCGCGAACAGGAGCGTGCAGTCGCTGACGATGCGTTGCGCGGCGACCCGCAGGCGGTGCCGCCGGTGCGTGAATTCACGGCGCTCCAGCTCGGCGCTCACGGTCCGATCCCCCGTTGGTGATTTGCACCGCGTGACCGCATGGCGTGTGCGCTAGCGTCCATAGAGTTCCACCAGCGCGCGGAGCCGCTGGACGAGATCAGGAGTGAACTGGTCCCACGTGAAGCGGAAGCCCCAGTTGCCGGCCTGGCGCCCGGGAAGGTTCATGCGGGCCTCGCTGCCGAGGCCGAGCACGTCCTGCAATGGAATCAGCACCGTGTCCGCCACGGAGGCGAGGGCGGCGCGGATGAGCGTCCAGTGCATCTCGTGCCCATCGGTGCCCAGGTAACGTCGCGCGAGGTCCTTCTCCTTCGCAATGTCCTCGGCCGTGCGGATCGAGTCGCCGCCGGGTGCGGAGTTCCACCAACCGACGGTCGTGTCGTTGTCGTGCGTCCCCGTGTACACCACGCGTGCGCGCGGATACGTGTGCGGCTGGAAGTTGTTGGCCTGGTCATCGCCGCCGAAGGCGAACTGCAGGATGCTCATCCCGGGGTAGCCAAACCGCTCGCGCAACGCCTCCACCGCGGGGGTGATCACGCCGAGGTTTTCGGCGACGATCGGCAGCGGACCGAGTGCGTGCGTGATGGCGTCGAAGAGCGCGGCCCCCGGGCCGCTCACCCACTCGCCGTGGACGGCGGTCGTGTCGGCGCCGGGCACTTCCCAGTACGCCTCGAAGCCGCGGAAATGGTCGATGCGCACCGTGTCGAACATCGCGAAGGCGGCGCGCATCCGGCGCACCCACCAGTCGTAGCCGGTCTCGCGCAGCGTCTCCCAGTCGTAGATGGGATTGCCCCAGAGCTGGCCCGTCGCGCTGAAGTAATCAGGCGGAACGCCGGCCTGCACGGCGGGGCGCCCCTGCGCGTCGAGCTTGAAGAGCGTGGGATTGGCCCACACATCCGCCGAGTCGTGCGCCACGTAGATGGGCAGGTCGCCCATGAGCCGGATGCCGCGGCGATGACAGGCCTGCCGCAACGCGCGGAGCTGCGAGAAGAACAGGTACTGCTCGCGCCGCCCATGCTCGATCTCGTCGGCCAGCCGCGCGCGCCACGTGGCGAGCGCGTGCGGGTCGCGGCGCGCCGCGCCCCGCTCCCACGACGTCCACGCCGCGCCGCCGTGCGCGTGCTTGAGCGCCATGAACAGCGCGTAGTCCTCGAGCCACCACCCCTGCTCGGAACAGAAGGCGCGGTACGCGTCGTCGGTCGGCATCGCCGCGGTCGCGACGCGCAGCAGCGCGTGCTTGTGCTGGATGACGCGGCCGAAGTCGACCGTGTGCGAGGGAAAGTTGCCGCCTTCGCCCGGCACGTGAATGAGCAGCGGGTTGCCGGCGAACGCCGAGAAGCACTGGTACGGCGAGTCGCCATAGCCGGTGGGGCCGAGCGGCAACACCTGCCAGAGCGTCGTGCCCGCGGCATGGAGTACGTCGACGAAGCGATGGGCCTCGGGGCCCAGGTCGCCGATGCCGTGCGGGCCGGGGAGTGACGTCGGGTGCAGCAGGATGCCGGCGCTACGAGGAAACATCATCTGGGCCGCGGAAGCGTGGTGATAGGTGGGGGCGCCGCGGACGGCCGCGGGTGCGAGGTGCCGGGTGCTGACCGGAGGCGACGCCGCGTGCGTGACGGCGTGATCCCCCTCGTCAAGGCGCGGGGGACGATCCGCGCGCTCGACCACGACTGATACCGAGCGGGCCGCCGCCGCGATGCTCCCGGGGACGCCGAGTGGCGGGGGGGCGGCCGGCGGCGGGGGCGCCCCCGCGGGCCGCCGGCGGGGGGGGCGGGAGCGGCCCGCGCGGGGGGGGGGGGGGGCGGGGGGGGGGCGGGGGCGCGCGGGGG